>Ga0307280_10000009_pt1 | contig 79521 bp, 83 predicted proteins | sample ER_DNA_119_FD_194479 | JGI IMG/M metagenome (GOLD analysis project Ga0307280, IMG submission 194479) | Bulk soil microbial communities from the East River watershed near Crested Butte, Colorado, United States - ER_DNA_119 | ecosystem: Environmental > Terrestrial > Soil > Floodplain | place...
CGTCGCAGGTCTCCAGCGCGGCCTTGGTCAGGTACTCGTGGGCGCGGTGGATCGGGTTGCGGGTCTGGAAGGCGACGATCTTCTTCCAGCCACGCGCCTCGAAGTCGGCTTTGTGCTCGGCCGGCGTCTTGTAGCGGCGCATGAAGGCCTCGTCGTGGTCGGGCAGCGCGTCGACCTCGATCGGGCCGGCCAGCATGCGGTTGCCCTCCTCGTAGATCGCCGCGACGCCCGGGTGGGCCTCGTCGGTGGTCCCGTAGACCTGCTCGGCCTCGCGCTTGACGTCCCGCTCCCAGATCTCCTCGACGGTGAGGCGGCCCAGCACCTTGCCTTCGTCGGAGGAGAGCTCGACGACGTCGCCGACCTCGCACTCGAGGTCGCTCGCCAGGGTGATCGGGATCGGCCAGTAGTCGCCGTCGGTGGTCCGCATCTCGCTGCAGACGCGCTCCCAGTCGGCGGAGCCCTGGAAGCCGGACAGCGGCGCGAAGCCGCCGTTGCCGATCATCTCGAAGTCCGCCGTGTGGCGCTCGGAAAGGGTCAGGGACAGCTCAGCCATCGTCTCGCTCATCTCACCTATCGGGTCGGGGAAAGGGGTCTTGGGTCAGGGGCGGCGTGCCGGCGCCGCTAGTTGATCCCGCACTCGGTCTTTGCCAGGCCGCTCCAGCGGCCCGCGCGCAGATCCCCACCCGGTTCGACCGGCTGGGTGCAGTGGGTGCAACCGATCGACGGGTAGCCGTGATCGTGAAGCGGGTTGTACGGGAGGTGGTGCTCACGGATGTAGTTCCAAACGTCGCGCTCGGTCCAGTCCGCAAGGGGGTTCAGCTTCCACAGGTTGAAGCGCTTGTCCCAGCCGAACTTCGGCGTCTTGGAACGGGAGCTCGAGTCTGCCCGGCGGACGCCGGCGACCCAGCAGTCTACGGAAGAGAGGGCCCGGCGCATCGGCTCGACCTTGCGGATGCCGCAGCAGGAGTCGGGATCGCGGTTCCACAGTTCCGGCCCGTGCTCGGCCTCCTGCTCGGAGAGGGTCAGGTTGTGGTACCGGTCGAACTCGATCCCCAGCGCCTCGGCGAGGCGGTCGCGGGTCTCGTAGGTCTCCTCGAAGAGGACGTCGGTGTCGAGGTAGAAGAACCGCGCCTCAGGGTTGACCGTGCTCGCCAGGTGGGCGGTCACCGAGCTCGTTTTCTGAAACGAGCAGGCGATGTAGTGCTGGGCTCCGAAGTTCTCGAACATCCACTCCAGCGACCCCTGAGCCGTGCGTCCTTCCAGCTCAGCGGCGATCGCCTCGTGGTCGAGGTCGGCCGGTGTGGGCACGGTGCCGGAGAGGGTGACGGGAGGGGGCTTCATCGCGCGGCGCGCGCTAGATCGCGCACTCCCCCTCTCCCCGCACTACCTCGTACGGGCTCGATCGGTTCCAGTCGATGAACTGCTCCATCGTCTCGAGGCTGAACTCGGCCGGCAGGGTCAGCTCCTTGACCGCGGCTTCGAAAGGCTCGGCGCCGGCCCGCTCGACGAAGGCGTTGAACTCCTCGCCATCGTTGCGGTCCGCCTCGTAGAGGTGGATCCACCGCTCGACCGCCTCGGGCACCCGTTTCGCCGGCAGGCGCGATTTGAGCCGCGTGCCGAAGATGACCTCGCCGCCCTCGAAGTTGCCGCCGATGTGCGGGATGTAGGCCGGCATCTGGCGGCCGTTGACCTTCAGCGAGGCGCCGTAGAAGCCGATGTTGGCGATGTGGTGCTGGCTGCAGCCGTTGGGGCAGCCGCTCATTTTGATGTGGATGCGCTTGGTCAGCTCGTCGCTGATCTGCATCGAGGTGACCCGCTCCTTGATCGCCCGGTTGAGGCCCATCGAGGAGGTGATCCCGAGTTTGCAGCTGTCGGTGCCGGGGCAGGAGACCACGTCGGTGATCTCGCGGGCGCCGGCCTCGCCGAGGTCGAGGGCGGTGAGCCGCTCCCAGACGTCGTAGAGGGCCTCGTCGCGGACCCAGCGGAGGACGAAGTTCTGCTGCACCGTGCTGCGGGCAGAGCCGCCGGTGAACTCGCGCATGAGCTGGGCGAGGCCGCGGAACTGCTCCGGGGTGAGGTCGCCGCGGGTGACCTTGACCTCGACGGTCGAGAAGCCCTCCTGGCGCTGCGCCTCGACGTTGCCGGCGAGGAAGCGCTCGAACTCGGTGCGGTCGCCGTTCGGCGAGGAGGCGGCGAGCGGCGCCTCGGGGGCGTTCTCCTCCTCGTCGACGCTGAAGCTGAGGCGCTCGACCAACTCGGGGCCGAATTCGCGCTCCGCCACCCAGTCACCCTGGAGCTCCTCGTCGACGAGCTCGCGGAAGGCGTCCATGCCGATCTTGTCGACGAGGACCTTGATCCGGGCGCGGGCGCGGTTGACGCGCAGCCAGTCCTGGCGGTCGAAGATGCGGAAGACGGCCTCGGCGACCTTGAGGTAGTCGCCATTGTCGGCCTCGACGAACTCGTAGAGGGTCGGGGCGACGCGGGCCATGATCGAGGTGCCGCCGCCGACCCTGACCTCGAAGCCCTTGACGCCGTCCCTTTCGACGGAGAGGAAGGCGATGTCGTGGATACCGCTGATCGCCCGGTCCTCGGCGGAGCCGGTGAACGAGGTCTTGATCTTGCGCGGCATCAGCTGCGTCGTCGGGTGGCGGACGAAGTAGCGGACGTAGGCGGTGCCGTAGGCGGTCGGGTCGAAGACCTCGTCGGCGGCGACGCCCGCCCAGGGGTCGCCGGTGACGTTGCGGACCGTGTTGCCGCAGCCCTCGCGCGAGGAGAGGCCGGCTTCGGCGATCTCGCGCAGCAGCAGCTCGGTGTCGCGCAGCGGCACGTGGTGGATCTGGATGTTCTGGCGGGTGGTGATGTGGCCTTTGTTCAGCGGCGCGTACTTCTCGACGACGCTGGCGAAGGTGTCCATCTGCTCAGGCGTGACCCCGCCGAAGGGAAGCTTGATGCGGATCATCTGGACGTCCGGCTGGCGCTGCCCGTAGACGCCCTGTTTGAGGCGGAAGCCGATGAACTGGTTCTCTTCCAACTCGCCGGAGAGGAACTGCTCGGCTTCGTTGTCGAAGTCGTCGAACTCGCGCTCGATGATCGGGATGACGTGGCCGGGGACGTTCTCGTAGGTCTCGGGGTTGGTCAGGGTCCCGACCCGGCCCTTGCCCCGCTGCTCCTTGTTATCTGCGACGGCTACCTCCATGGGAGGAAAGGTAGCAAACCCGATTGGGATTCAGGTATTTAATTCCCTGACCGGTCAAAGAAGCGGCGGATTCCCGCTCCAGCAGCCAAATTTCTGGGTCAGCTATGCGACGGTTTTTTCTGCGCCTGGAGGATCGCGGCGGCCTCGCCGGAGTCGGCGACGTAGCCGCCCTCCGGCTCGAGCGGGAGATTCCCCTCGTTCCAGCCGACGATCCCCTCACTGAGCTTGACGGCGTCGTAGCCGGCATCGGTGAGCGCGGCAGTGGCCATCGAGGAGCGGTTGCCGCCGCGGCAGTAGACGACGACCGGGCGGTCCTGGTCGATCTCGTCGAGGCGTTGCGGCAACTCCGGCAGCGGCACGTGGGCGGCACCCGGGATCCGGCCGACCCCCCACTCGTGGTCGGCCCGGACGTCGATCAGCTGGGCGCCCTCGTCGACCAGCTCGAGGGCCTCGTCGCGCGAGACCTCGCGGGTCTCTCCCTGCGGTGCATCTGCCATCAGTCGATCTCCGTTCCCTCGATCAAGAATGCGACGCGAACGTGGGCACGGTACTCGTCGAGATTCTCCCCGCGGATCCCGGTCGAGACGATGTCGACGGCGCGGATGTTGCGCAACGATCCCTGGGCCTGCTGCAGCGCCTGTTTGGCGGCGTCGTCGGTCGACGTCTTGGAGCTGCCGACCAGCTCGATGATTTTCACGACAGCCATGCGGATCCTCCTCGTAGGTCCTCGATGGTCTCCTTGGCGCTGATGCCCTCCAGCAGGGCGGCGCGCTGCCAGGCGGGCGCCTGCGGCCTTTCGGGTGCCGCAGCGACGGCGAACTCGGCCTTGAACTGGGCGATCGCGGCGGCGACGGCAGCGGCCTCGTCACCTCGTGGGGTCTTCCGTGCCACGGGACCAAGCCTAGTTCACGGACGGTGTAGCTCGGCGCGGCGGCGGGCGAGCAGGGCCGCGAGGTTGCGCATCACCGTCTCGGGTTCGCGACGAAAGCGCGGCAGGGTCACCCGGATCATCTCCACTCCCAACAGCTTCAGCTCCTCCTGGCGAACGTGGTCGCGCTCGAAGGCGGCGCGGGTGCCATGGGTCTCGAAGAGGTCGAGTTCGACCGCGAATCGGAGGTCCGGCCAGTACGCGTCGAGCTCGTACCCGTCGACGTTGAAGTTCATCGACGGCGTGGGGAGGCCGGCGGCGAGGACGCGGCGGCGGAAGAGCTTCTCGAAGCGGGAGCGGGTGAAGCTCGGGTCGGGCTGGTAGAGGGAGAGAGCGCGGCGGAGACGGCCGCGGCCGCGATGGCCACCGGCCCGATCGAGCACGTCTTCGACCGCGTGAAGGTCGAGCAGCTCGAGCTCTTCGGCCCGCTCCAGCAGACGGTCGAGCTGTTCCGGCCGGGCGCGAATCGCGAGATCGAGCAGCATCCGTGACACCGACGTGACCGGGATTCCTTCCCGCTCGCCACGGTCCTCCGCCGCGAGGATCGAGGAGAAGTGCACCCGGAACTCCCGCTTCGCCCGACGTCGGATCGGCGCCGTGACGTCGATCGTTTCCGGCGCAAACCGATAGAGCCCCCACAGATAGGCGGCCGACCCATGGCTGGCGACCGCCGGCCAAACCACCTCGTCCACCTCATTAGCTTCCGCTCCCAGCACCGCCGCCCAACAGCGCCCATGCCAAGTCAAACGTCGGTGTCCGACGGCGTAGACGCCTTGATGAAGTGGCAGAAGACGTCCACGGTCAGCTTCTACGACAAGGAGCTGACGAGAGAATCCCAGCCGCAATAGCTGACGGGCCGAAATAACGCCGTGCTGGCGCGTAGCGAGCGTCGCCAACTCCGTCGGCGTTCGTCCTTTATTCGCCATACGACGAATAAAGGACGAACGCCACCCAGGTTCTCCCCCCACGGCCCGTCCCTCGGGCGTTGCGGCTCAGGCGCTGGACGCGAGTTGCGCCCTTTTTGCGGACCGTGCGTTTGCTGGGTCAGCCGTGGAGGCCGGGGACCGGGGTGCCGTGTTTTACGAAGGCACAGTTGTAGGGGCTTGGGTCGAAGGAGTCGGTGATCGCGCGGCCGGCGGGCTCGCCGGTGCCCTCGGTTTCCTTGACCTGGGGCTTGCCGTTCTTGCCTTTCACCTTGATCTGCCGCGGCGGTTCGCCGCGGCCGCACTGGATCGAGAAGTCCTTGACCCCGTCGCGAGCGTCGATGATGTCGTCGCCGCCCATGCCGTAGAAGCGGTCGGCGCCCGGCTGGCCGAGCATCGCGTTGGGACCGCTGTCGCCGATCAGGACGTCCCAGTCGAATGACCCCTCCATGTCCTCGTTCGTCTTGGAGAGGTGAACGTGGTCGCAGCCCTTGACCGTCGTCACCCATGCCGCGTGCGCGAGGAAGGAGACGATCAGCAGCCCGGGGTGCGCCTGGGTCTCGGCGAAGGAGGCGTCGTCGCGGCCCGGGCCGCCGACCAGCGCCCCCCCGGCGCAACCGCCGCCGGCCGCCAGCAGGTCGCCGCTGCCTTCGCCGTAGAGGTAGGTCGGGCCCGGCAGGCCGCCGACGAGGCCGTCGGCGCCGTCGCCGCCGTAGAGCTTGTCCGCCCCGGGCCCGGACTCGATCAGGTCGTCCTCGGGGCCGGCCTTGATCGTGTCGTTGCCGAAGCCGCCGGCGAAGCGGACGCTGCCGATCGACTCCAGCGAACCTTCGACCCGCAGGCTGTCGTTGCCCGGTCCCAGGTCGGCCATCAGCCAGCGACCGGGGCCGTTGGCCTGGCAGACGACGAGGCCCGGCGTGCCCGTGGGCCGCGCGCAGCCCGGCCCGATCGCGACCCCTGCCCTGCCGCTGACGCCGAAGGTCTGGGTCGCTTCGTCGAATCCGACGACGAAGTGATCGCGCCCGCCTCCCCCGACGATCTGCAGGCCCGCGCCGCCGCCCGGCGTCGGGTTGAGCTGGACGTAGGCGGTGGCTTTCGGCGCCGGCTCCCGGCCGCAGGAGGTGGTCCGCCCTTTGGCACCCTCGCAGCCGTCGGTACCCTGCCCTCCCTCGAGCGTGTCGCGACCGCCGCCGCCGACGAGGTGGTCGTCGCCGAGGCCGCCGTCGATCACGTTCGCCTGCGGGGTCCCGATCAACGTGTCGCGGAAAGCTGAGCCTTCGAGACTCTCGAAGCCGAAGATCTTGTCGTGACCGTCACCGCGGGCACGGTGGTTGCGCAGGGATGCCCAGACGCCGCTGCCCTTGCCGCCCGCCCTGGCGGTCGCGAAAGAGGCGATGTCCCCCGGCCCCGCCCCTCCCGACATGCGGTCGTAGCCATAGTCGCCGTGGACGAGGTCTTCGGCGCCGGGACCGCCGTTGACGATGTCGATGCCGAGGTCGCCGGCGACCTCGTCGCGGTCGCCGGGCCCGCCGACGACCTTGTCGTCGCCGAGGGCGCCGCTGACCTGGTCCTCGTCGCCGGCATCGCCGTAGACCTCGTCGTTGCCGCGGCCGCCGTGCATCTCGTCGGTCCCGGGCCCGCCGCAGATCAGGTCGTTGCCGAGGCTGCTGAAGATGACGTCGTCGCCCTTGCCGCCCGCGATCACGTCGCGCTCCGGAGTGCCGCGGATAACGTCGTCGCCGTCGGTGCCGACGATCACCGCCTGGCGCCCGTGACAGCGGGGCGCGTCCTCTCCTTCAGGAGTCGCGCCGAGCGCAGTACCGACTATGAGCAGCGCGGCGAGCGCCGCCAACACCACAACCGTTCTCATTCCCCGCCTGTTCGTCGTTTGACCCAGTAACCCTCGCCGAGCCCAAAAGGCTCAGGCGAGCCTAAGCGCTGCGGATCAGCTTCTTGTTGACGAACTCGTCCGCTCCGTAGCGGCCGAGCTCGCGCCCGAAGCCCGAGCGCTTGAAGCCGCCGAACGGCAGCTCGGGGCTGTCGGCGCCGACCAGGTTGACGTAGACCATCCCGGCTTCGATCCTGTCGGCCACCCGCTCGGCCTGCTCGGGGTCGGTGGTCATCACGTAGGAGCCGAGACCGAACGGCGTCTGGTTGGCGAGCGCGACCGCCTCCTCCTCGGAGCCGACCTTGTAGACCTGCGCCACGGGCCCGAAGAACTCTTCCTGGGAGGCCTCGCCGCCGGGCTCGATCCCGGCGAGGATCGTCGGTTCGAAGAAGTTGCCGTCGCGCTTGCCGCCGACGACCACCTCGGCACCGTTCTCGATCGCCCGCTTCACCTGGTCCTCGAGCCGGTCGGCCGCGGTCTGCGAGGAGAGCGGACCGACCGCGGTGTCCTCCGCGGTCGGGTCGCCCGGCTTCGCCTCGCTCAGCTCCTGCTTGAACTTCTCCAGGAAGTCGTCGTAGAGCTCCTCGACGACGATGAACCGCTTGGCCGCGTTGCAGGACTGGCCGGTGTTGTCGAGCCGCGCTTCGGCCGCCGCCGTCACCGCTTCGTCGAGGTTGTCGGTGCCGAGCAGGACGAACGGATCCGAGCCGCCCATCTCGAGCACGACCTTCTTCAGGTTGCGTCCGGCGATCTCGGCGACGGCGGCGCCGGCCCGCTCGGAGCCGGTGACCGAGACGCCGTGCACGCGCGGGTCGGCGATCACCCACTCGATCTGCTCGTTGGTCGCGTAGACGTTCTCGTAGCCACCCTCGGGAACCCCGGCGTCATCGAAGATCTTCTGCATCGCCTCGGCCGATTCCGGGCACTGCGGCGCGTGCTTGAGCAGGATCGTGTTGCCGATCACCAGATTCGGTCCGGCGAAGCGGGCCACCTGGTAGTAGGGGAAGTTCCAGGGCATGATCCCGAGCAGGACGCCGAAGGGGCTGCGGCGGATGACCGCGGTGCCCTCGCCGCCGAGCAGCTCGATCGGCTCGTCGGCCATCAGGCTCTCGGCGTTGTCGGCGTAGAAGCCGTAGATCATCCCGGCGAAGTCGACCTCCATCAGCGCCTGCTCGATCGGCTTGCCCATCTCGCGGACGATGATCTCGGCCAGCTCCTGGCGGCGCTCGGAGTGCAGCTCGCCGACCTTGCGAACCAGCGCCGCGCGGTCGGCCACGGAGGTCGAGCTCGGGAAGGACCGGGAAGCCTCGTCGGCCCGGCCGATCGCGGCGCGGAGCTCGTCGTCGGAGATCTCCTCGTACTCCTTGAACGTCTCGCCGGTGGCTGGGTTGACTACCGCGTAACTGCTCATTTCAGATCCCCCCGTGAGTGCTGGTTTCCAAGTTCGTCCTACCCCTTCAAGGTCGGTTCCAGGCCGAGGGCTTCCTCGACCGCCACGTACTCCATGCCCACACCCTCCGCCACCGCCGGATGGGTCACCTTGCCGCCCGCGACGTTGACCCCGGGCCGCAGGCCGGGATCGCGGCGGATCGCCTCGGCGACGCCGTGGTCGGCGAGTGCCAGCGCATAGGGCAGCGTCGCGTTGGTCAGGGCGTGGGTCGAGGTGATGGGGACCGCTCCTGGCATGTTGGCGACGCAGTAGTGAGTGATCCCGTCCACCTCGAAGGTCGGGTCGCGGTGGGTCGTCGGCCGCGAGGTCTCGAAGCAGCCGCCCTGGTCGATCGCGACGTCGACGAGCACCGCGCCGGGCTTCATCAGCGCCAGCTGCTCGCGGCGGATCACGTAGGGGGCCCGCGCCCCGTGGACCAGCACGGCGCCGATCACCAGGTCCGCGGTCGGCAGCATCTGCTCGATCGCCAGCGTCGTCGAGTAAACCGTCGAGCAGCGGCCGCCGAAGTCGACTTCGAGCTCCCGCAGCCGGTCGATCGAGCGGTCGAAGACGAAGACGTCGGCTCCCATCCCGATCGCGATGAAGGCCGCGTTCATCCCCACCACGCCGCCGCCAATGACCATCACGTTGGCGGCGGCGACCCCCGGCACTCCTCCCAGCAAGATCCCCCTGCCCCCCATCGGCTTCTCCAACATGAAGGCCCCCGCCTGGGTGGCGATCTTCCCCGCCACCTCGCTCATCGGGGCCAGCAGTGGCAGTCGGCCGTGTGCGTCCTCGACGGTCTCGTAGGCGATCGCGGTCACGCCCGAGCCGCAGAGTCCCCGGGTCTGCTCGGGGTCCGGCGCCAGGTGCAGGTAGGTGAAGAGCAGCTGCCCGGGCCGCAGCATCTCGATCTCGCTCGGCTGCAGCTCCTTGACGTGGAGGATCATCTCCGCCGCCTCGAAGACCGCGGCGGCGTCGGGAACGAGCGTCGCCCCCTGCGCCTCGTAATCGGCGTCGGCGATCGCGCTGCCCTCCCCGGCGCCGGTCTGGACCAGCACGTCGTGGCCGTGCTCGGAGAGTTCGCGCACACCGGCGGGGGTGACCGCGACGCGGTACTCGTCGGACTTGATCTCGGTCGGCACTCCTATCCTCATGCGACGAGCTCCCTCGCTCGCAGGGCCAGCCAGAACTCGATCCGGTCGTGCGCGCGGGACAGGTCGCGCCCGGTCAGCTCTTCCACCTTGCGCATCCGGTAGCGGAGCGTGTGGCGGTGGCAGTAGACCTGGCGGGCCGCCCGCTCCCACTGGCCGTTCTGCTCGATGAAGGCCTCCAGCGAGCGCAGCAGCTCGCCGCCGTACTCCTCGTCGCCGCGCTGGATCGGGCCGAGCACGCTGTCGCAGTAGAGGTCGAGCGCGTCGTCGTCCTGGATCGAGAGCAGCAGGGTGAAGGCGCCGAGGTCGCGCCAGGAGGCGACCTCCGGGGCGGCACCGTTGTCGAAGGCGGTCGCCTCCAGCGCGCAGCGCGCCTCGTGGAAGGAGTGGCGCAGGCGCTCGGGCGGCGCCGGGCGGCTGGCGGCGGCGCGGACGTCGCCGCGGTCGCCGGCCAGCTCGCGGCGAACCTCGGTTGCGACGTCGATCGGGTCGCGGTCGGCGCAATCGACCACAGCGCAGAGCAGTTCGCGGTCGCCGGTGCTGTGCGGGGCGACCACGGCGGGGCAGGCGTCGGCGGCGAGCGCCGCTTCCAGCTGCCCCGCGGCCTCGCCGGGATCGTCGAGCGCGAAGACGAGCACCGCGGCCTCCTCGCCGATCCCGAAGGGCTCGAGCCGGCGGCGCAGCTCGGTGCCGTCCATGCGGCCGCCGAGCGCCGCGGCCAGCACGTCGCCGGCCAGGCGCCTCTCGGTCTCGCGGGCGACCCGCCGGCGCATCAGCTCCAGCGCCACCACCGCGACCGACTGCTGCAGGATCAAACGCTCGAAATCGCCGAGGCCGCCGGAGTCGCGGACGATCACGACCCAGGCCTGCGGCGACCCGCCGCCCGGAGAGATCACCGGGTGCGCGAGCGCCCGGCCGGCGACGTTCGGGTGGGAAGGGACGAAGGGGTGCCCGTCGCCGGCGTGGCTCAGCGCTTCCTTGCGGATCGCGGCGATCGCCTCGGCCGAGAGCTGGCGGCGGAAGCCCTTGCCGGCGAGGCGCTCGCCGCGCGCGTCGAGAACCGCGACGGTGCCGCCGACCGCCGAGGCGACGGTGGCGGCGATTTCCTCCAGGCCGCGCTCCTCCAGCACCAGCCGCTCCAGCCGGCGCTGCACCGCGATCCCCCGCTGCAGGACCTCGTACTGCTCGTTGACGAGGCGGGCGAAGGCTTTCTCGGTTATGGCGATGAACGGAACGGAATAGGGCACCTCGAAGAGCGGGAAGTCCCGCTTCTCGGCCTCGTCGACGAGCGCTTTCGGCAGCGACTTGTGGTTGAACCCGGTGCCGAACCCGAGCCCGGCCAGGTTGCGGTCGGCGAGGATGCGGATGAATGCGCGCTGCTTGGCGGCGGTCGCGAGCGGGATCCCGGTGGTCAGCATCAGCTCGCCGCCGGAGAGCCACGGCGTCGGGTCCTCGAGCTCGGAGATGTGGACCCAGCGGACGGGAGCGGCGGCGGCGTCCGCGCCGGCAGCCAGCTCCAGGTCGAGCTCGTCGAGCAGGCTCTGGACGGTGAGCACGGTGGCTCCTCAGTTTCGGCGGAGGTGATCCCCGCGCGCAGATCGCGCGGAAGCCCCACTGCCCATCTGGTCCCAGGCCTCCGTCAGCACTGCGCGGAGGACGTCGTGGATTTCTTCGAACTGATCGCTGTCGGCGATCAGCGGCGGCGCCAGCTGCACCACCGGGTCGCCGCGATCGTCGGCGCGGCAGATCAGCCCACGCTTGTAGAGCTCGCCGGAGAGGAAGCCGCGCAGCAGGCGCTCGGACTCCTCGTCGTCGAAGCTCTCTTTCGTCTCCTTGTCTTTGACCAGCTCGACGGCGTGGAAGTAGCCGGCGCCGCGCACGTCGCCGACGATCGGCAAGTCGTGCAGGGACTCGAGCATCTGGCGGAACTCGCCCTCCTTGGCCAGCACGTGCCCGCAGAGGTCCTCGCGCTCGTACACGTCGAGGTTGGCCATCGCGATCGCCGCGGCGATCGGGTGGCCGGCGAAGGTGAAGCCGTGGGCGAAGGAGGCGTCGCCCTCCATGAACGGCTCGGCCACCCGGTCGGAGGCGATCACGCCGCCCATCGGCGCGTAGGCCGAGGTCAGCGCCTTGGCGACGGTGATCATGTCGGGGACGTAGTCGAAGCGTTCGCAGCCGAAGTAGTGGCCGAGGCGGCCCCAGGCGCAGATCACCTCGTCGGAGATCATCAGCACGTCGTACTGATCGCAGATCTCGCGCACCCGCTGGAAGTAGCCGTCGGGCGGGACGAAGCAGCCGCCTGCGTTCTGGACCGGCTCGAGGATCACCGCGGCGACGGTTTCGGGACCCTCGAAGACGATCCGCTCCTCGATCGCGTCGGCCGCCCAGAGCGGATCGCGTTCCTCGGGCCAGCGGTAGATGTTCGTGTTCGGGACGTGGCAGCCACCCGGGGTGAGGGGCTCGAACTGGCTGCGCAGCTCGGTGATGCCGGTGGCCGAGAGCGCCCCGAAGGAGGTGCCGTGGTAGGCGACCTCGCGGGCGATCACCTTGTGCTTCTGGCCTTTGCCGTGCATGCGGTGGAAGTTGCGGGCGAGCTTCAGCGCCGACTCGACCGCCTCCGAACCGCCGGAGGTGAAGAAGACGCGGTTGAGGTCGCCCGGGGCCAGCGAGGCGATCCGCGCAGCCAGTTCGATCGCCTTCGGGTGGGCGTAGCTCCAGAGCGTGTAGAAGTCGAGCTCTTCGACCTGGCGCGCCGCCGCCTCGCCGTACTCGGTGCGGCCGTGGCCGGCGTTGACGCAGAAGAGGCCGGAGAGGCCGTCGAGGTAGCGGTTGCCGTGCTCGTCGTAGACGTAGCAGCCCTCCGCCCGGGTGATGATCGGCACCTCGTGGTCGGGTCCGTAGGAGCCCATCCTCGAGAAGTGCATCCAGAGGTGCTGGCGAGCCAGTTGCTGGAGATCGGTTCCTGCCGGAGCTTGCGACGCGGTGGCCATACGGCCCTCCTCCTCGGATTACGACGTTATGGACAACGCTAGAGCCAGGTTCCAACAATCGCAAGTGGTCTTTGGGTCAAGGACTGAGAGCTAGCTTGTACGTGATGTACAAGCTACTCCTGTGCTTTTAGGACATTCGCCCCTTGCGCGGCCCTCCATCGGGGCTTACGGTCGCTGGTAGACAGCCGCCACATTCGGGTAGTGGCTGGCCACCTACAGGAGGCCCGGACAGGACCGATGGACGCCCACGGAGATACCCCCAGCGTCGAGCTGCGAGGCGTGACCAAACGCTTCGGGGACTTCGTCGCGGTCGACGACCTGAGCCTCGAGCTTGGCCAGGGGGAATTCTTCACCCTGCTGGGCCCGAGCGGCTGCGGCAAGACGACGACCCTGCGGATGGTCGCCGGGTTCGAGCAGCCGACCGAGGGGGAGATCCGGATCGAGGACGAAGACGTGGCGGGGTTGCCGCCGCACAAGCGCCCGACCAACACCGTCTTCCAGAGCTACGCGCTCTTCCCCCACCTCAGCGTCGAGGCCAACGTCGCCTTCGGGCTGAAGCGCAAGAAGGTCGCCAAGGCCGAGGTCGCCGACCGCGTCGGGGCCGAGCTCGAGCGGGTGGGTCTCGCCTCCCACGCAAAACGCAAGCCCTCGCAGCTCTCGGGCGGGATGCAGCAGCGGGTGGCGCTGGCGAGGGCGCTCGTAAATCTCCCAAAGGTCCTGCTTCTCGACGAGCCCCTGGGCGCCCTCGACCTGAAACTGCGCAAGGGCCTGCAGGTCGAGCTGAAGCGGATCCAGCGCGAGGTCGGGATCACCTTCGTCTATGTCACCCACGACCAGGAGGAGGCGCTGACGATGAGCGACCGGATCGCGGTGATGAACCGCGGCCGGGTCGAACAGGTGGCGGCGCCGGAGGACGTCTACAACCGCCCGGCGACGACTTTCGTCGCCGGCTTCATCGGCGTCTCCAACCTGATGCCGGCCACGGTGACCGGCAGCGACGAGGTCCGCCTGGACCAAGGCCAGACGATCTCCACCCCGACCGACGGCTTCTCCTCCGGCGACCGTTGCCACGCGGTGGTGCGCCCGGAGAAGCTGCGGGTCGAGGGCGGGGAGAACGGCTCCGGCCCCGGCCCCGGCGCGGACCTGCCCCGGGTCGAGGGCATCGTGGCCAGCTCGCTCTACCTCGGGACCGCGACCCAGATCGCGGTCGACCTCGGCGAGGACGTGAGGATGACCGCCCTCGTCCCCAACGCCGACGAGGCCGAGCGCCAGCGCCTACCCGGCGGCGGCGCCCGCGTCGCGCTCAGCTGGGAGCCCGAGCACATGCACCTTGTCCGCGAGTCCCCTGACGGGGCGGCTGCGGGAAGTAACGGCCCCAGCGCCGCAAGCCAGTCGCAACTGGAAACGAGCCAGGGAGGTTGATCCCCAGATGGTGAGCAGCGAAGGAAACAAACGCAGGGCTACGGCGTGGATCGCCGTCATGGTCGCCGCGATGGCACTGGCCCTCGGGCTCGCTGCCTGCGGCGGGGGGGGTGGTGGCGCGAGCGACTCCGGCGAAACCACGGTCGCCGAAGGCGGCGAAGCCAAGGGTGAGCTGACGATCTCCAACTGGCCGGGTTACATCGACCCCGGCAAGGACGGGACCGTCGCCCAGTACGAAAAAGATAGCGGCGTCAAGGTCCAGTACATCGAAGACGTCAACGACAACAACTCGTTCTTCGGGAAGCTGCAGCCGCAGCTGGATCAGGGCGAATCGGGCGGCCGCAGCGTCTTCGTCCTCACCGATTGGATGGCGCAGCAGATGAACGAACTCGGCTACCTGCAGGAACTCGACCGCGGGGACCTCTCGACCGTGTTCGAAACGATGACGCCGAACCTGGAGAACCCGTCGTTCGACCCGGGGCGCAAGTACTCGATCCCGTGGCAGAGCGGGATGACCGGGATCTGGGTCGACACCTCCAAGGCGCCGGAGATCAAATCGGTCAACGACCTCTTCGACCCGAAATACAAGGGTAAGGTCACCTTCCTCGAAGAGATGCGCGACAGCGCCGCCCTGGTGATGAAGGGCGAAGGCGTCGACCCCGTCGGGGCCAGCGACGCCGATTGGGAAAAGGCGATCGAAAAGATCAAGTCAGCCGCCGATTCCGGGCAGATCCGCCGCTTCACCGGCAACGACTACACCGAGGACCTGACCGCCGGCAACATCGTCGCCGCGGTCGGCTGGTCGGGCGACGCCTCGATCATCGAAAACCCGAACGCCGAATGGCGGATGCCGACCGAGGGCTGCATCCTCTGGTCGGACAACATGGTGATCCCGGTCGGGGCACCGAACACGGCGGCGGCGCTGGACTGGATGAACTTCGTCTACCAGCCCGAGGTGGCCGCCGGCCTGACCGAATACATCACCTACGTCTCCCCGGTGAGCGGGGTGCAGGAACTGGTCAAACCCGAACTGGCGAAAGACCCGCTCGTCTTCCCCAGCGAGGACTTCCAGAAAAACTGTTCCACCCAGGAATCTCCGCCTGACGTCGACGCGGTCAGCGAGGCCTGGGCCAACGCGCTCACCGGCTGAGTCATGAGGAGCTGGAAGCAACGCCTGGTCCCGTACTGGTTACTGGGACCAGGCCTGCTCTGGCTCCTCTTCTTCTTCGTCGTGCCCATGTACTTCATGGGCGAACTGGCGCTGTACTCGGGCTCGCTGACGACGGGCGGGTTCGAATTCACCTGGGCCTGGAACAACTTCCCCGACGCCCTATCCGGGCACACCGAGCAGATCGTCCGCTCCATCTTCTACGCCGGCACCGCGACGCTGCTGTGCCTGCTGATCGGCTATCCGCTCGCCTACGCGATCGCCTTCCGCTCGGGCCGCTACAAGGCGCTCTTGCTGTTCGCGGTGATCGCGCCGTTTTTCACCACCTACCTGATCCGCACGATCGCCTGGAAAACGATCCTCAGCGACGACAGCCCGGTGGTCAGCGTGCTCCAGACCCTCTCGCTGACGCCGGGGGACGGACGCGTGCTGGCGACCTCCGGGGCGGTGATCGCCGGGCTCACCTACAACTTCCTGCCGTTCATGATCCTGCCGCTCTACGCCAACCTCGAGCGGTTGGACCTGCGCCTGGTCGAGGCGGCCAAGGACCTCTACTCCTCGCCGCGCACCGCCTTCCTCAAAGTCACCCTGCCGCTGACGATGCCGGGGATCGTCGCCGGCGTCCTGCTCACCTTCATCCCGGCTTTCGGCGACTACATCAACGCACAGCTGCTGGGCGGGACCGGGCAGGCGATGATCGGCAACGTCATCCAATCGCTCTATCTGTCCCAGCGCGACTACCCGGAGGCGGCGGCACTCTCGTTCCTGATGATGGCGTTGATCCTCGCCATCGTCCTCGCCTACATCCGCTTTGCCGGGACCGAGGCGTTCATGGGCGACGAAGACGAGGAAGCGACCTGAGATGAGCGCACCCGCACGAGCGTGGGCATGGCTGCGGCGCAACGCGCTGCCGATCTACGCCGGCCTGGCCGTCGCCTACATGCTGATCCCGATCGCTGTGATCGCGATCTTCTCCTTCGGCGAAACCCCGAAAGGCAAACTCACCTTCGCGCTCGACCACGGCTTCACCACCGAGTACTGGCGGACGATGTTCTCGATCCCGGAACTCAACGACGCGCTGACGACGAGCCTGCGCCTGGCGTTCTTCGCGACCCTGATCTCAACCGCGATCGGGACCGCGATGGCGATCGCCCTGGTCCGCCACCGCTTCCACGGCAAGCGGCTGGCGAACCTGCTGATCGTGATCCCGATGGCGACGCCGGAGGTGGTGATCGGCGCCTCGCTGCTCTCGATGTTCATCTACTACTCGTTCGCGCTCGGCTTCACCACGCTCCTGATCGCCCACGTGATGTTCTCGATCAGCTTCGTCGTCGTCGTCGTCCGCTCGCGGCTGATCGGCTTCGACCGTAACCTCGAGGAGGCGGCGGCCGACCTCGGCGCCAGCCCCCTGACCACTTTCCGCACGGTGACCCTGCCGCTGCTGGCGCCGGGGATCGTCTCCGCGGCCCTGCTCGCCTTCGCCCTCTCGATCGACGACTTCGTGATCTCCAACTTCAACTCGGGGACGACCGTGACCTTCCCCCTCTACGTCTACGGCGTCAGCCTTCGCGGCATCCCAATTCAAGTGAACGCGATCGCGACCCTGCTGTTCCTCATCGCCGTCGTCGCGGTGGGCTTGGTCCTGTTCCAGCAGCGTCGGGCGGAAAAGATGGCGGCGGTGCAGCCGGAGCCGGAAGGCGGTCCGATTCCGCTGCCGAGCACCGCGGCGGCACAGTAGGTCGCGCCGAGATAGATCGGGCATCTCGTCGATCCTGTCTCTTTTCGGGTACCGATAGGGTCTCTTCAGCCATGGAGAGTTCAACGACGCATCTCACGCTTCAGGAGCGAGTTCGTACGGCGCTGCAGCTAGGGGAGAGTCACTTCCGTGAGTTCAAGAGCGCTTTGGCAGGCCGGTCCTCTCATAAGCAACCTCGGAACCCGAAAGAGATCCGCAAAGACATCAGCGAGGCCTTGGTCGCATTCGCGAACGCCGATGGAGGAGAGCTCCTAGTCGGGGTCGAGGACGATGGGCGCGTCACCGGAGTGCACCACGACCAGGGGTCCATTGAGTCATTCCTTGAATCTTGGCGAACGCATGTGCACAACGAGACGCCACTCCTGCCTCCGGTTGTTGCCCGAATCGAGCTCGACGGGAAGCTGATTCTTTACTTCTCCGTCGACAAGAGCACCAGCCTCATTCACCTGACGAACGACGGGCGCTGTATGCAGAGACGCGACAGAGCCTCGGTTCCTGTTCCAACCAACCAGATTACCTTCGAACGACAGGAGCAGATCTCGCGTGAATATGACCGTGCGTTTCTCGATGGAGGTGATCCCAGCGCTCTTGACCTAGAGGCGGTTGAGCGAATGGGAGACAGCATCGCTCCGGGCTTGTCACCCGAGAAGATCCTGCAGCTCCTCGACTTGGCCGAGTTCAGCGGGCCTGGAATGAAGCTTCGGCGGGCAGCAGCACTTCTCTTGGCACGCGAGATAACCCACTGGCACCCTCGGTGCGAGGTTCGCATTTTGCGAGTGGCAGGAACGGAGTTACTCACTGGGCGCGACTACAACGTTGACAGCGATACCCACGTTGTGGGGTGCATACTTGAGCTTTTGACCAAAGCTTGGGAGGAGCTGAGGCCTTACTTGGTCGAGACTCGTTTAGGCCCGGATGGACGCTTTGAGGAACAAGTGCGATATCCGGAGGACGCATGTCGCGAGGCACTTACCAATGCGATTGCACATCGCGACTATTCAATTGAAGGACGCGCAATAGAGGTCTATGTATTCGATGATCGACTTGAGATTCGTAGTCCTGGGGCTCTCCTTTCCACCGTAACCATCGAGGGCATTAAGAGCCTCAGCGGTCTTCACCAATCCAGAAATACGACGATCGCGCGAACGCTGCGGGAGCTGGGCTACATGCGCGAGATGGGAGAGGGATTTCGACGGATTTTTCAGCTCATGCAAGCTCACGACCTCGTCGAGCCTGACCTCGTCGCCGATGAGCAGAGCTTCATTGTCAGCCTCCGCCACCGATCTGTGTTCTCAGAGGAGGATCAGCGTTGGATCCAAGCGTATGACCGGTTCTCCCTAGAGCGGAGCGAGGAAAAGGTAATGCTGCTGGGAAAGAATGGGGGACCCCTCAGCGTTCAGCAGATTATGGACGCCCTAGACCTGGTCGACACCGAGGATTACCGCCTGTTAATTGAGGGCTTACTGAATAAGGGTCTCATCGTAAGCGCCTTGGATCGAAAAAGTCGGCGCAATAGAAACAGGGACTCCCCCCGGTGGAAGATCGTCCAACCGAAGGACGCCAATGATTACCTGGCAGACCTCCTCCGGGCCACGAAGGCCGCGTACAGAGATCAGGCTTTTCGGAAAGAGGAATTCGAGGAGATCTACAACACCATCGGCCAGGGTAGTCCATACAAAGTTAGGCGGATCCGACCGATCCTGCGAAGACTAGGACTGATTGAAGTACTGAACAAGCCCATTGGCCATCTCCAGGCGGTGCTTGAGACTGACGGAACCGGTAGTCCGAGTGGGCTCGAACGCACGACACCAACCGCCGGGGTCCTTGAAGAGGAACCTCCTGGTAAGAGAACGGACCTTCCAGAGGAGGCCTTCGCAGACGCGTTTATAGAGGGAGAGGCAGAAGACGAAACTGCCACTCTGTTTGTTGGCAACTTGGCATACACCACCGATGAGGATTCCCTTCGGGTGCTTTTCGAGCGCCTTGGGGCGGTTCGAAGAGTGGCCATCCCGCCGAACATCAATGTTCCTGAGAGAAATCGTGGCTTCGGATTCGTCGAGATGGACCAACTAGCGGAGGCCAAGAAGGCCAAGGAGACGCTGCAGGGCGCATTGCTCGACGGCAGGACCCTGTTCCTCGACTGGGCGACGGGGGAGCGATCGGCCTTGGAGTAGTCCCAGCGGGTCAGCGGCCGATGTGGAAGCCGATTAGTTCTGGGACTTTCGAGATTGCCGAGGCGACTCGACTGGGCCGGCGATCTGCCATCTCGGCTTCCTCCTTCTTCAGGAGGCCGAGGCGGATGGCCTCGCCTCCCAGCCAGTGGAAGGGCTCGGGAGGAACGCGGGGGGTTTTTGGGTCGACGAAGGCGAGGTCGGTGTGCTCGTCGCGGTCGAGGGCTAGCGAGGCCAGGGTGCAGCCGACCATGTTGCTCGGGCCGACGCCGTTGCCGGTGTAACCGGCGGCGACCCAGGCGCGGCGCCCCGGCAGGGTGTGGACGGCCGGGAGGTGGGTCGGGGAGGCGTCGATCGGGCCGCCCCAGGCGTGGGTTATGCGGCGGCCGCGGAGGGACGGGAAGTAGTCGTGGAGGTGCTCGGTCGCGGCGGCGACCACCTCGGCGTCGACCTCGGAGCGGCCGCGGGTGCGGGCGCCTGCCGCTATCCGGCCGCCTCCCCAGCCGAAGGCTATGCGGCCGTCGCGGGTGGTGCGGAAGTAGTGGAGCAGCGAACGCGAGTCGGTGATGCACTCACCGTTGGTCCAACCGATCTCCTCGAGCACGTCCGGCACCGGCTCGGTGAGGACGATGTGCGAAGAGGCGACGGTGAGGCGGCCGCGCAGGGGGCCTCCCTTCGCGGCGGCGCCGATCGCCAGCACGCCGCGGGCGGCGCAGATCGTGCCGGCGCCGGTGCTCGCTTCGACCCCTTCGTCGTCCTCGTGGAAAGCCCGCACCGGCGAAGACTCGAAGACCTCGACGCCGGCCGCCAGCAGGCGCTCGCGGAGGCCGAGGGCGAGCCGCGCCGGCTGCACGGTCGCCGAGGTCGGGGAGACGGCGCCGGCGCGAAAGACCGGTGAGCTGCAGCGCTCGGCGACCTCCGCCGCGCTCAGCGGCCGCAGCATCTCCGGCACCCCGAGCTCGGCGCAGGCCCGCACCGCCCGGTCCCACGAGCCGTCGTGCGCCGCCGTCGTGGAGACCTGCACGTAGCCGGCGGGCTGGAACCAGGCATCGACCCCGTGCTCCTCGCAGAAGGCGTCGATCCGTGCCACCGCCGCCTCGGCGGCGCGAGCCGTCGCCAACGCCGGCGCGTCTCCCCAGCGCTCCCGCATCGAGGCGAGCGAAAACCACATCGCGTTGCAGAAGCCGCCGTTGCGGCCGCTCGGCCCGCACCCGCAGACCGGTTCGGCCTCGAGCAGGACGACCCGCGCCTCGGGCTCCAGCTGCTTCGCGTACCAGGCGGTCCACATCCCGGTGTAGCCACCGCCGACGACCAGCAGGTCGGCCTCGCGCTCGCCGCCCAGGGGCGGGCGGGGCTCGATCTCCCCCGCCTCCTCGATCCAGTAGCCCAGCCGCGTGTGCTTCATCCCTGGATTCTCCAGCAACCGGATCGTCGCCTCTGTCTAAAGATCGGCCGCAGGTTTGTCCAGCCGCCGCGAAGGCGATCCGTAGACTCGACTCGATGCCAGGAGATGGCCAGCACTCCACTCCTTACGTCGACGCCCTGCTGGCCTACGCGAAGCTCGACCCCGGTCGCTTCCAGGTTCCCGGACACAAGGGGGGCCTCGGCGCCGACCCGGCGATGGTCGAGCTGGTGGGCGAGATCGGCCTGCGCAACGACATCCCCTCGGTCACCGAGGGGGTCGACGTCGGCCCAGAACCGACCCCCTTCCAGCAGGCCCAGCAGCTTGCCGCCGATGCCTGGGGTGCGGCTCGCACCTGGTTTCTGGTCAACGGCGCCTCGCAGGGAAACCACGCGACGATGATGGCGCTCGCCCACGGCGGCGACCGCGTCGTCGTCCAGCGCAACGTCCACTCCTCGGTGATCGACGGCCTCGTCCTCAGCGGCATGCGCCCGACCTTCGTCGCCCCCGAGCTCGACCCGGAGCTGGGCATCGCCCACGGCCTGACGCCGGACTCGCTGGCGGCGGGGCTCGACGAAACCCCGGAGGCGGTGGCTGCACTGGTCGTCTCCCCCACCTACTTCGGGGCCTGCGCCGATGTCGCCGCGCTGGCCGAGGTGGCGCACTCGCGTGGGGTGCCGCTGGTCGTGGACGAGGCCTGGGGCGCGCACCTCCACTTCCACCCCGATCTACCGAAGGCCGCCCTGGAGTCCGGCGCCGACCTGGTCACCTCCTCGACCCACAAGATCGTCGGCAGCCTCACCCAGGCGGCGATGCTGCACGTCGGCCGCGGCGGCCGCATCGACGACGCAGTCGTCGACCGCTGCGTCAGCCTGGTCGAGACCACCAGTCCCAGCGGCCTGCTCTCCGGCTCACTCGACGCCGCCCGCCGCCAGGTCTCGGTCCACGGCGAGGAGATGCTCGGCGAAGCGCTCGTGGCGCTGGCCGGGATCCGCGAGGAGATCCGCCAGATCCCCGGCCTCGACGTGCTCGACCAGCGCATGGTCGGCCGGCCCGGCGTCGCCGGCTGGGACCCGATGCGGCTGGGGATCGACGTGCGGGAGACGGGCTCCAGCGCGCAGCGCCTCTGGAAAGCCGCCTTCCACGTCAGCGAGATCGACCTCGAGCTCTACTCCGGCAACGTCGTCGTCGCCATCTTCGGCGTCGGTGAGCAGGTGGAGATAGCTGGCAGGCGGCTGGTCGAGGGCCTGCGCCGGGCGGTGACCGAGCTGGAGGAAACGCCCGGCAGCCCGGACGAGATGTTGGCGCCGGCTCCGCCCTGGGGGGAGTTGGTGATGACTCCACGGGAAGCCTTCCTCGGCCCCCAGGAAGTGATCCCCTTCGATGCAGCCGCCGGGCGGATCGCCGCTGAGGGTCTCGCGGCCTATCCACCCGGAATTCCCAACGTGCTTCCCGGCGAGCGACTGACCGCCGACACTCTCGACTTCATCCGCGACAGCCTCGACCACGGCGGTTACGTGCGCGGCAGCTCCGACCGCGAGCTGAAGACCCTGCGCGTCGCCCGCTAGGTTTCTCTGATGGCCAGCTTCGATGCGATCGCGGACTTGCCGCTCGAAATTGAGAGCTGCGAGTTCGAGGGCCTGGAGATCACGGTCGGCTCCTTCGAACGGCTGACGACGATCGTCAAGCTGCGTGGCGGTGGCCAGGAGGGGATCGGCGAGGACGTCGTCTACGACGCGGTCGACCACATCGGCCAGCAGAGCCACGGCCCGCCTGAGGGGCTGGCCGGCAGCTCGACCTTCGCCGAGTTCTCCGACCGACTCGACGGCATCGACCTCTTTCCGGCTGGGCCGCCGGAGCGCGGCGACGTCTCGGTCGACTACCGCCGCTGGGCCTTCGAGTCGGCGGCGCTCGACCTGGCGCTGCGCCAGGCAGGGACCAACCTCGCCGCCGCCCTCGGCCGGGACCCGCAGCCCGTGAACTTCGTCAACTCGATGCGCCTCGCCGGCTGGGAAGAGGGCGAGCGCTCCTCGATCGAGCCGCTGCTCGCCCGCCTCGCGGCCTACCCGACCCTGCGCTTCAAGCTCGACCCCGCCAACGACTGGGATGACGAGCTGATCGAGGCCCTGGCGGAGACCGGCGCGGTGGACTCGCTCGACCTCAAGGGCTTCTACAAAGGCACCCCCGTCGACGTCGAGACCGACCCCGAGCTCTACGGAAAGCTGATCGAGACCTTCCCCGAGGCCTGGCTCGAGGACCCAGATGTAACGCCCGAGACCAGACCTCTTCTCGAGCCGGTGTCGGAACGGGTCACCTGGGACGCGCCGATCCACTCGATCGCCCACATCGAGGCGATGCCCTGGTCGCCGCCGAAGACGGTCAACGTCAAGCCCTCCCGGTTCGGCCCGATCCGCAACCTCTTCGCCGCCTACGACTACTGCTCCGAGCGCGGCATCGGCGCCTACGGCGGCGGTCAGACCGAGCTCGGCCAGGGGCGCGGTCAGATCCAGTACCTCGCCTCGATCTTCCACCCCGACACTCCCAACGACGTCGCACCGGGCGGCTACAACGACCCCGCGCAGGCGTCCGAGCCGGGGCTGCCGAGCAGTCCGCTCGAGCCGGCGATCGAGGAGATCGGCTTTCGCTGGAAGCTGTGAACCGAGTCGTCCCCGTTATCCGGGAACGCCCGATACGGTGGGTACATCCGTCGCCTAGAAGGAGCCGAGATGCCTGACAAGTCTTTTCCCGACGCCCTCAACGAGCAGATCGCCAACGAGTTCGCCGCCCATCAGCAGTACATCGCCGCGGCCGTCTACTACGACGCCGAAACGCTGCCCCGCCTGGCGGCCTTCTTCTACCGCCAAGCCATCGAGGAGCGCGAGCACGCGATGATCATGATCCGCTACCTGCTCGACGTCGGCGAGGAGGTCCGGATCCCGGACATCAAGGCGCAGCAGACCAACTTCGCCGACGGCAGCGCCCCGGTGCGGATGGCGCTCGAGCAGGAGCGCCGGGTCAGCGACGAGATCTTCGCTCTCTTCGAGCTCGCCCGCGAGCTGAAGGACTACCGAGCCGAGCAGTTCCTGCAGTGGTTCGTCAAGGAGCAGGTCGAGGAGGTGGCGCTGATGGGCGATTTGCTCAACGTCGTCGAGCGCTCGCGCGAGAACCTGCTCTTGGCCGAGGACTACATCGTCCGGGAGAAACTCGGCGAGGAGAGCTCGGACCCGACCGCCCCGCCTCCCGCCGACGCGCGCTGACAAAAAGAAAGACGCCCACAAGGTGGACGTCTTTCTCCAAGGAGAAAAGGTGGTCTCTCAATCCACCAGTTCTTGTACCCACGGCAAGCGTTGCGTCCTCTCGGGCGAAGCACAACAAATGCGGCCGCAGAGAACCCCGGAAGTACCTAGGTTGGGGAAATGGGGGTATTTTTCCCTGCACCTGCGCATAAGCCGACAACCGCGTGCGCAACTCGGTAGATGCGCCGAACTACCGCATCCCGGCTAGATCTTGACCAGGGCGCTCTTGCGGATGGAATCGACCACCTCGCGGACCAGCTCGGCGTCTCCGCCGACTTCCAAGTCCCCATCCCGCCCGCTCATTCGCCGCATCCAGCTGCCCGCGCTGCCCGACGACCAACCGTCGGCTTCCCCTTCGAGCCGTGAGGAACAGGAGACGACCTTGCCCTCCTCGACGCCGATCAGCACCCCTGCGTACACCGGAGAGGAGCCGCCCTGGATCTCGACGGCGAGGCGGCATTTGCCGGCCAGCCCGGACGGCAGCTCGATCAAGGGGATCGCCAGCAGGAAGGCGGCCTCGACGTCGAGCCGGCCGACCAACGGGGGATCGGCGAGGTAGCGCCGCTCCCACCAGGCACCAGCGCTCAGGGGAACTATGGCCCGCCGCAGCCAGGGCGTCGCCCGATAGGGGGTCCCACGGCCGTCACCGGGATGAGGTTCGACCAGGTCCGCCAGGCGCAGCGCGCCCAGGCGCCGCTCGAGCGAGGGATAGCTGATCCGCGGGATCAGCCGGTTCAGGTCGGTGAGGGAGAGGGGTTTCGCGGCAAGCGCTCGGATGATGTTCGTCGACCAGCCCTCGACCAAGGCCTTCGTCGCACTCTTGCTGGCGGTGCTGCCAAGAGCGATCGGGCCCGAGGGCGCTTCCTGCAGCCAGCTCTCGAGGACCGCGCCGATCTCGAGCAGGGCCTTGCCGGCCTCGGTACTCCCGTACTCGACGGTGCCGGGGAACGCCGCCTGGCGCTGCCGTTCGAGGGCGCCGAGGTCCACGAGTGTGCGCGAGTAGACCCTCATCGTGCTTTGCGGAGGAGAGCCGACCGACCGCCGCAGGTCGATCAGGGGAAGCGGCCCGTCCTCCAGGGCCTTGAGCAGGTGGACGTTCAGCGGCGCCGAGAGCAACGAAAGCGCGACTGCCCCGGCGCGCTTCACGGGCTGTCTGTCCGCCGGCGAGGCGGGATCGATGAGTAGAGGGCGAGCAAAATTGCACGGGCATCATTTGCCGCTTCTCCCCGAGCTTCAAGGACCGTTACCTGAGCCCCCATTTCACAGCCTTAATCTGCGTGACAGATTTCGCAAAGAACCTGCAAATCGCAGTTCGACATCTCCTTACGCGGGCAAGAAGTCACCCGTGCTTCAATAACTACCTTACACCTTTCGGTCCGTTTTGGGTACGGAATGATTCTTTAGCCCAGCCACCCCGCGCGTTTGCGCATCGTCTTGATGCGCCGGAACTCGGCGATGTCCTCTCGTAGAGCGGCCGGAGCGGGTGCCGGGAGGAACCGGGCTGGGAGCGGCGACTCGGCGACCTCGCCTTCGCGGCTGCTGACCCGGTAGGCGCGGGCGCCGCGGCGAGCGGTGAGTGCGGCGGGAGCCCCTTCCCCCTCCCAGAGGAGACCAGCGTAGTCGTCGAGGCCGTAGCCCGCCGGCATCCCGTCGCCGACCGCGGCGAGGAAGGCGGCCCGGCGCTCGGGTTCGTTGTTGTAGTGGACGCAGAGGCTGCCGCTGAGGAGGCCAAGGCCGGCTGCCGCCAGCGGCCGGCCCGAGGACTTCGTGATTCCGGCCTCGAACCAGCACATCGCCCCGGCGCTCTGGCCGGCGAGGACGATCCCCTGACGCCAGGCGAGGCTCAGCATCGAGGCGACGTCATGCGCCTCCCAGACGGCCAGCAGGTTGACCAGGCTGCCGCCGCCGACGTAGATCAGGTCCTGCGCGAGGAGGTGGTCCCGCAGCGCCATCGGCCGCCGGCCTAGGCGGAAGAGAGAGAGGTCGGAGGGCTCGCAGTGCCGCTCGCCGAAGGACGAGTAGAAGCTGGCGATCTGCTCGGAGGTGTCGCCGCTGGCGGTCGGGAGGATGCAGATCCGCGGCCGCTCACCGCCCCGCTCGGCGGCCAGTCGCAAGAGCAGCTCGCACACCGCGCGGTCCGGGGGGCGGGAGCTGAACTCGTGACCGCCCAGGGCGAGGATCCGCCGCACCGGTGTCGCCGTCGAGAGCTCGACCTCGACGGCCATCAGGCGGCCGGAGCGGTCGAGAGCGCCACCGGCAGAGGTGCGGCGGGCGGCGCGTCGCGATCGCCCAGGTAGGTGGTCGCGATCTGCATCTCGACCACCCGGGAGCCGGCGGTGTCCAGGCGGTAGCCGCGCGCCTGCGGGCGCGAGGCCACGACCCGGCTGAGTTCCTCGCCCCGGAAGTGGAGGGCGGCGCCGTCCTCGGCGGCGTAGCCGCCGCACATCCCTTCGCGCAGGAAGCCGTGGTAGGCCTCGCCACGCTTCGACCCGCGCTCGTAGTGCACGCAGTTGCTGAACGGCAGGAGGGCGAGGCCGCGCAGCCGTTTCGGCTCCCCGTGGAAGCCGCTCACCGCCTCGGCGAACCAGCAGAGCGAGCCGGCCGAGAGGCCGCAGAGGACCACCCCCGATTCCCACGCCTCGCGCAGGATCGAGTCGATCCCGTGGGCGCGCCAGACGCCGAGCAGGCTGACGACGCTGCCGCCGCCGACGTAGATCAGGTCCTGGGAGAGGAGGTGGCGGCGCAGGTCGGCGGGCCCCTGCTCGCGTCGAAAGAGCGAGATGTGGGTGGCCTCGCAGCGATGGGCCGAGAAGGCGCGGTAGAAGCGGACGATGTAGTGGTCGGCGTCGCCGCTCGCGGAGGGCAGGAAGCAGACCCGCGGCCGCTCGGCCCCGGTCAGCCCGAGGACGTAGTCGTCGAGGAGCGGGTTACCCGACTCCATCGAGAAGCCGCCACCGCCGAAGGCGACGATCTGACGGGATGCCATCTCCATGTAGAGATGTTCGTCGCGAGGGTCCGTGCGGTGGTTGTACAGCGGTCCGAAGTTCAGCCCGTCGCGCTCGCCCCGGCGTACAGCAGCCGCAGCTTGTTGCGGGCGCGGTGCAGCCGCACCTTCACCGTCCCCTCGGGGATGCCGAGTCGCCGGGCGATCGCCACCTGCGTCAGGTCCTCCTCGTATTTCATCTCCAGCAGCCGCCGATCGCGGTCGCTGAGCAGCTCGAGCGCGGCGTGCAGGTCGGCGAGCTCGACCGCCGCCAGCACCCGCTCGTCCTCGGCCCCCTCGCGGAACTCGATCATCGCTGTCGGGTCGGGGCGCACCCGCGCGTGCTCGCGGAAGGCCTCGTTGCGGACGATCGTCGCCAGCCAGTAGTTGCGGCTCGCGGGATCGCGCAGGGTCGAGCGCCGACGCCAGGCCCGGAGCAGGGCATCCTGAGCTATGTCTTCGGCCTCGCTCGGATTGCTCGCGTAGCGATACGCCATTCGAAGACAGACCCTCTGTGCCTCACCCCACTCCCAGCCATCGTCGTTCCCGCGGCGATGCCCTATCGGTGCGCTGATTGAACGAACCTACATAAGCGATGCATGAAATTGCCACCTCTGGGACGGAAACTGTCCTGAAGTTGCGCAGGTCTTCTCAACTGTGACCGGGGAACCAGGGGGAGAACCGCCGCGCTGGGCCGAGATCGCCTACGAGGCGATCGCCCCCGTCTACGACGGCTTCACCGCACATCACGACTACGACCTCTGGCTCGGCGAGCTGGTGCCGAAGCTGGAGGAGCATGGGATCCGCGGCAAGCGGCTCCTCGACGTCGCCTGTGGGACCGGCAAGAGCTTCATCCCGATGCTCGAGCGGGGCTGGGAGGTGACCGCCTGCGACATCTCGCCGGCGATGGTCGAGATCGCCCGCGAGAAGGTCGGCGACCGGGCGGAGATCTCGGTTGCCGACATGCGCGAGCTGCCGGTCTTCGGCGAGTTCGACGCCGTCTTCTGCCTCGACGACGCCGTCAACTACCTGCTCGGCACCGAGGAACTGGAGCGGGCGCTGGCCGGCATGCACCGCAACCTCGCTCCCGGCGGCCTGCTGATGTTCGACGTCAACACGCTCGAGGCCTATCGCGGCTTCTTCGCCGAAGAAGTGGTGGTGGAGCGCGACGGCTGGCGGATGACGTGGAAGGGCATGGCCAGCCCTGACGCCGCGCCCGGCTCGATCGCCGAAGCGAGCTTCGAGGCGGAGCCGCTCGGGGCCTCGACGGGGCCGCCGATCGCTCCCGAGCTGCACCGCGAGCGCCACTTTCCCGAGTGCGAGGTGCGGGCGGGGCTGGAGGCCGCAGGACTGGAGTGCCTCGCCGTCTACGGCCACCACCACGACGGAATCCCGAAGCAGCCGCTCGACGAAATCGCCCACACGAAGGGCATCTACTTCGCCCGGACCGCGGGTTAGCTCTCGAGCCTGGCGAAGTAAGCGAACCAGTTGCCCGAGCGCTCGCCCGGGTTCAGTCCCGCTGCCGCTCCCATTCGCTCCAGGCTGGCGTGGGTGGTGAAGTGCGGATCGCCGAAGAGCTCGCCGACGACGAGGCGGCCGCCCGGCTTCAGCACGCGCCGGATCTCGGCCAGCGCCGCGGCGCCGTCGGGGATCTCGCCGAGGACGGCGGTGAGGACGACGCCGTCGACCGAGCCGTCCTCGTAGGGGAGTCGCGTCGCGTCGCCCCGGGTCGGCACCAGGTTCCCGAGCCCGCGCTCGGCGGCGGCGCGCATCACGTGGTCGAGGAACTCCTGCTGCAGGTCGAACAGCTCCAGCGTCCCTCCCGGGGCGATCCATCCGGCCAGGTCGCAGCTGTAGTAGCCGGTGCCGACGCCGATCTCGAGTAGTCGCTCCCCCGGTTGCGGGCGCAGCACCGAGCGCAGCCGCTCGCGGGTGATGATCGGGTGCGGCGCTTCGACCCAGAAACGCTGCCCGTAGGGACAGGCGGATGGGTTCTTGCGCCACCAGAGGGCCGCCGCCAGCGTCGCCGCCGCGGCTGCCCCGAGTAGGTGTCGCGGGCGCATCGGCTAAGAGCCGAGGCCGAAGCCGACCCGGTGCTCGCCGGACCCGATTCGGAGGAACTGGACCTTGCCGAGGTAGAGGGCGATCGTCCCCTCCTCGGTGTGGAGGTCGTGCCAGCCGCCCTGCTCCAGCCGGGCGCGCAGATCCTTCAGGTCCTCGTCGCCGAGCCGGGTGGAGATCACCTGGCCGCCCTCGAAGCCGATCTCGACTCGTTGCGCCTCAGCCATCAGTGTCCTCCCGCGGGTTCGACGATCTCGGTCAGGGACCCGCCGGTGGAGCGGGGGTGGAGGAAGGCGACGCGGCTGTCGCGGATGCCGACCCGCGGCTCGGAGTCGATCAGCTGGATGCCGGCGGCGGCGATGTTCACCAGCGCCGCATCGATGTCGTCGACCGCGTAGGCGACGTGGTGCAGGCCCGCTCCGTTCTTCGCCATGTACTTGCCGACCGGCGTGTCCGGGCCGAGCGGCGCCAGCAGCTCGACATGCCCGTCGCCGACGTCGAGGAGTACCGCCTCGACCCCCTGCGACTCGACCGTCTCGCGGTGGGCGAGCTCCATCTCGAAGCCCTCGCGGTAGAGGGCGATCGCGGCGTCGATGTCCTCGACGGCGACTCCGATGTGGTCGATCCTTCCGAACAAGGGCGAGAAGTCTATGCGCCCTCGGCCCGGAGGATCTCCGCCAGGGCGGCGATGCCGACTTCGAGCTGCTCGCCCGTCGGCTCCTTGGTCGCGACCCGGCGCTGGATCTCACGGCCGGGGGTGTGGAAGGCCTCGGCGAGCGGCTCGCCGTGGTGGCGGTCGCTCCAGGCGAACATCTCGACGGCCAGCGAGGCGCCGCCGAGGCCGACGGCGGCGCGGGCGGCGGCGCTCGGGCTCTCGACCAGCCGCTCCAGCAGCAGCGTGCCGCCGACCGAGAGCAGCATCATCGGCGCGATCAGGTTGGAGCCGCAGCGGTCGTGCTCCTTCGGCACCGCGGCGACGTCGTCGGTGCCGCGCTCGTAGGCGGCGATCGCCTTGTGCTCGACCCCGTGGTAGGCGGCCAGGTCGCGGTCGCTGAGCGCCACCAGCGCCGGCATGGCGCCGATCGCCTGGGCGATCCCCTCGCGCACCGCGCCGGCCCGCACCCGCCGGCGCAGCAGCGAGGTGGTCGCCAGCGTCGCCGCAACCGCGGCCAGGACACGCGCGTCCTCGAACGGCAGCCGCGCCGCCGGCATCCGCCGCCGGACGAGCGGCAAGACCGCCATCGCCTCGGCCAGTTTCACCGGCCCGCGCAGGCCCGGCAGTTTCGCGACCAGCCCGGGTGCCAGCTCCGGCTTGCGCTCGGAGGCGACTTCGAGCGATCCGTCCTTGGTCCGCACCGCCGCGGCCCAGTGCGTCGGCCCGTGGATCAGCAGTCCGTTGCGGAGCGCCATCCCGCCGAGGCGGAGCTTCTGCGTCTGGTCGGAGGCCATGGACCCAAGATAGGCGATCACCTCCGCGGCGATAAATGGAGGGCGCCGAGCCCAGTCCACTCGACGCCCTCGCTTCCCCCCTTGTAAACAGCCCCGACCGGAACCCCCAGTCCTGGCTCCGGCCGGGTTGTCGGCTCTCCCTGGCTTAGCTTGGTGAGCCGACTACGAGAACCCCGTGCGGACCTGGAAGTTGCGCGCCGATTTTACGCGGTGTCTAATTTTTTCCTCAAGGCCGCGAGTCGCTCGCCGAGAGCCTTCTCGAAGCCGCGGTCGGTCGGCTCGTAGAAGCGGCGGCCGCGCAGCTCCTCCGGCATCAGCGGCTGGTCGCTCACCGCCCCCGGCTCGTCGTGGGCGTAGCGGTAACCCTCCCCGCGCCCGAGCGCGGCAGCGCCCGGGTAGTGCGCGTCGCGCAGGTAGTCGGGCGGGGTCTTGGCGCCGTTGGCGCGGACCTCGGCGCGCGCCGCGGAAAGGGCCTTGTGGGAGGCATTGGACTTCGGCGCCGAGGCGAGGTAGACGGTCGCCTGAGCGAGGTTGAGGGCGCACTCGGGCAAGCCGACGCGATCGACCGCCCGGGCGGCGGCGTCGGCCACGAGCAGCGCCTGCGGGTCGGCGTTGCCGACGTCCTCGGAGGCGAGGATGACCATCCGCCGGGCGATGAAGCGCGGGTCCTCGCCCCCCTCCAGCATCACCGCCAGGTAGTAGAGAGAGGCGTCGACGTCGGAGCCGCGGGTCGCCTTGATCCAGGCGGAGACGAAGTCGTAGTGGCGGTCGCCCTGGCGGTCGTAGTCGATCGCCTTGCGCTGCAGCGCGTCTTCGACCGCGGCGACGCCGACCTCGCCGTCGGCTCGCTCGACCGCTCGCTCCAGCGCCGAGAGCGCGACCCGCGCGTCGCCGCCGCTCCGCGTCGCAATCATCTCCAGCGCCTCCGGAGTAACGGCAGGCGGGTCGGTGATACCGCGCTCGGGGTCGGCGAGGGCCCGGCGCAGCAGCTCTTCCACCTGGGCGGGCTCAAGGGGCCGCAGCTCGTAGACCTGCGCCCGCGAGAGCAGGGCCGAGTTGACCTCGAAGTAGGGGTTCTCGGTGGTCGCCCCGATCAGCGTCAGCAGCCCGTCCTCGACAGCCGGCAGCAGCGCGTCCTGCTGGGCCTTGTTGAAGCGGTGGATCTCGTCGAGGAAGAGGATCGTCGGCCGGCCGTTGGCCCGGCGACGCTCGCGCGCCCGCTCGATCACCGCGCGGATCTCGGCTTTGCCGGCGTTGACCGCCGACTCCTCCTCGAAGGCGCCGTCGGCACCTGCCGCGGCGATCCGCGCCAGCGTCGTCTTCCCCGCCCCGGGAGGCCCGTAGAGGATCGCGCTGTGGGGCTTGCCGGATTCGATTGCGCTGCGCAGCGCCGAGCTCGGGCCGAGCACGTGCTCCTGCCCGATCATCTCGTCCAGCGAACGCGGCCGCATGCGGACGGCCAGTGGGGCGCCGGTAGCGGTGGGGCTCTGAGAGCCCGCGTCCCGGTCGGGTTCGGTGTCGAATAGCTGGTCGGCCACTGGACGATCGCTAGGCAGCGATCGGCTTCCCGGAGGAGTCCCGGGTCTCAACCCGAGCGCCGCCGCTGGGATCGGGATCGATCAGCAACTCGCTTCCGTCAGGATAGATCAGCACGACGGGATCTCCCCGCAGCAAAGTCTTCGTAGCCATCTGATCGTGTTCCGGATTCTCGATCTCGATGAAATGGGTGCGATTCGGATAGCGGTCGAACCGATCGGGATCTTGCCCCCAGGCAATCATCTTCTGAGTGGTGAGGGGCAATGCAGCGTTCCCTTTCATGACTGCCGCCATTGTTCCACGATCTCCTTCCCTTTCTCCCGAGCTTCGTCATTGGCCACCGCCATTGCTTCGTTGATCGATTTGAACTCGAGAATCTCCGGACTCTGCTTCCCCTCCTGCTGCGTATATCTATGCAGGTGATGCTCGTTCACATCGTCGGCGTTGTCCCATAGCCGCACCGCAGTCCAGCTCTCCTCAGCCACTTCGACCTCAACCGTGACTGCATAGGTATAGGGAGGGGGCGGCTCGCTGCGGCGATAGCGAACGCGTACGCCAGGTTCTACTTCGTCGAGTACCTCTCGCGGGGTGGCAACCACCACTCCCCAAGGGCACAGCCGCCCAAGCTCTCCCCCCTTTGGGCCCGCGTAGAATCCGCTATATGGAGAGCGCAACCGCAGTCCCGACGTCCCAGTCCACCTCGACCCTGGAGTCGTTCAACACGGCGACCGGCGAGCTGATCGGCACGGTGCCGACGATCATGCCCGAGGAAGTGCAGGGAGTGGTCGACGACGTGGCGCGGATCCAACCCGCCTGGGCCGAGCTGCCGGCGAAGACGCGGGCCAACTACATGAAGCGCGCCGCCGACGCCCTGCTCGACGACATCGACGAGATCGCGAAGCTGCTTTCCGAAGAGCAGGGCAAGCCGCTGACCGAGAGCTACACGATGGAGCTGCTGCCGACGGTCGACGCGCTGCACTGGTGCGCGAAGGCCGGGCCGAAGATCCTCGCCGACGAGAAGGTGCCGATGACGCAGGCCTTCACGCTCTCGAAGAAAGGCCGCTTCAGCTACGAGCCGATCGGCGTCGTCGGCGTGATCGCCCCCTGGAACTACCCGTGGTCGATCCCCTTCGGCGAGGTCGCGATCGCGCTGATGGCCGGCAACGGCGTCGTCCTCAAGCCGGCCAGCCTGACGCCGCTGCTCGGCGAGCGGATCCGCCAGGTCTTCGAGAAGGGCGGCCTGCCCGAGGGCCTGATCCGCGTCGTCCACGGCGGCGGCCGGATCGGCGACGCGCTCTGCCGCTCGAGCGTCGGCAAGGTCTTCTTCACCGGCTCGGTCGACGTCGGCCGCAAGGTCGGCGAGGTCTGCGCCGCCGACCTCAAGGGCTCGGTGCTGGAGCTCGGCGGCAAGGACCCGATGATCGTCTGCTCCGACGCCGACCTCGACAACGCGATCTCCGGCGCCGTCTGGGGCGGCTTCGCCAACGCCGGCCAGACCTGCTCGGGGATCGAGCGCGTCTACGTGATGCGCGACGTCTCCGACCGCTTCGTCGAGGGCGTCGTCCGCGAGGCGGAAAAGCTGGCGCTCGGCAACCCACTCGACTGGGACACGGCGATCGGGCCGATGACCTCCGAAGACCAGTACGAGATCGTTTGCGACCTGATCGAGGACTCGGTCGCCGCCGGGGCGACCAAGCGCTGCGGCGGCCCCACCGACGTCCCGGGCCTGCCCGGCAAGTTCGTCGCCCCGACCGTCCTCACCGGGGTCACCCACGAGATGCGGATCATGCGCGAGGAGATCTTCGGGCCGGTGCTGCCGATCGTCGTCGTCGACTCCGAGCAGGAGGCGATCGAGCTCGCGAACGACTCCGAGTTCGGCCTCGGCGCTTCGGTCTGGACCAAGGACCGCCAGCGCGGCGCCCGCATCGCCCGGCGGATCGAGTCGGGCATGGTCTGGGTCAATGACCACTCCTTCAGCCACGGCGCCTGCCAGTGCGCCTGGGGCGGGGTCAAGGACTCCGGCCTCGGCCGCTCGCACTCCAAATTCGGCTTCTACGAGTGCGTCAACATCAAGATGAACGCCTGGGAGCCGGGCCTCACCCGCGACTTCTGGTGGCACCCCTACGACCAGACCCTCGGCGAGGCCGTCAAAGCCTCGGCCAAGATCCTCTATGGCAAGGGCGAGGTCCGCGCCAAGGCACTGCGCGAGGGCGCGGGGCCGCTACTGAAGGTCGGGCGGCGGACGCTGCGCAAGCGCCGCTAGCCGCGGTCCGGCTCCGCGGCGATCTCCGTTTCGAGCTTCGCTTCCAGGCGCCCCAGCCACTCGTGGGTGAAGTCGAGCGCGTCCTCGGCGTAGTCGCCGAGCAGGATCGGGTAGCGCATCTCGCCGGCATCGATTGCCTTCGCCGCCGCGCGCAGGTCGTCGTCGAACAGGTGTTCTTTGACTGAGATCAACTGGCGCCGCTGGCGACGGAGCAGATCCAGCTGATCCTGCTTCGGCAGGGCATCGGCGAAGAAGGCGCGCAGCATCCCCTCGAAGCGCATCGTCATCGGGGCATCCCGAGTCGAGCGCAGCCAGCTCAACAGCGCCTCTTCCCCTTTGTCGGTCAGCGCATAGCGGGCCCGCGAGCGGGCGCCCTGGGAGTCGTCCCTGCGCGCCAGCAGGCCGGCCTGCTCCAGCTTTGCGAGCTCCGGGTAGACCTGGGCGAGGGAGGTCGGCCAGAAGGTGCTGGTGCCCGCGTCGGCCGCCTTCTTGATCGCGTACCCCGAGGTCGCCCCGAACCGGACCATGCCGAGGACGAGGTAGGAGATCGTCCGGAGCTTCATCGCCTCCACCGCTCCGCACGGGGTCGCCGAGACCGGTCCTGCGAGACCAATTGCCGTATCGGTACGTGTCGGTTTTGATCCATCCGGTCCCTTATATCGGAGTGGATAGGAGGAGTCATGTCGAAGCTGAAACTCTGGGAGCGCCTGATCGTCGGATCGCTGATCGTCGGGTTCATCGCCCTCCTGGGCGTCAATGCCGCCAAAGCCGACCGGTTCCAGCTCGGCAATCTGATCGTCGACTTTCAACTCGACTCGGCGCCGACCAAGCTGCCGCGACACGAGAACGCACCGATCGACTTCTGGGGCTCCGGCGACTTCGGCACCAAGGACGGCACCACCCCGCCGAAACTGCAGGAGATGACCTTCGAAATCGACAGGTTCGGCAAGGTCGAGACGCGGGGACTTCCCGTCTGCACCCAGGCCGAGATCAAGGCGACGACCGTCTCACGGGCACGAGCCGTCTGCCGGGGCGCGATCGTCGGCACCGGGACCGGCGCCGGGATCGTCGAGTTCCCCGAACAGGCGCCCGTTCCCGCACGAACTCCCCTCACCTTCTTCAACGGCCCGGCCGTCGGGGGTGACCCGACCATCCTCGTCCATGCCTATCTGACTGTCCCCGTCCCGACGACCTATCTGGTTCCGCTCCGGATCGAACGGATCCACAACGGCATCTTTGGCTTCCGGATCCAGTCGAAATTCCCGCCGATCGCAGGCGGCTACGGGTCGGTCACCCATTTCGACTTCCGGGTCGATCGCAGATGGCAGTACAAGGGGGAGAGGTTGAGCTACCTCTACGCGCGCTGCCCGATAGGACGCCTCCAGGCGAGGTTCAAAGCCGAGTTCAGCGACAGCAGCAGGGTCTTGGGCACCTTCGTGGACCGCTGCCAGGCACGCTGAATCGCCCTGCAGAGGCGCCGCTGACGACGAGACCGCAAAATCCTCCCTCGAGAGGGTTTTTTGCGGTCTCGACGGAGGCGGCTCAGCCGCCGGCGATTTCGACCGTCTTCGAGACGGCCGCGAGGCACTTGTAGATCGGGCCGGCGATCGCCTGGGTCGAGGGCTTGACTTCGGCGTAGACCTCGGCGGGGATCTCGATGTTCTCGTTCAGGTCTTCGAGGTCGGCCTTCCAGTTGCCGTTAGCCTTCGACTCGACCCGGCTGAGGACCCCGTTGCCCTTCTGCTTGAGGACGACGACGCGCTCCCCGACGCAGTTCGAGTTGGCCGCTTTGACCTTGCCCTGGTAGCCGCTGGCGCCGAGCGTGATCGTCGATTTGACCTTCACGGTCTCGCCGGGCCCGGCGGCGGTGACGGCCGATGCCGCCAGCGCGAGGACTGCGGCGATGGCGACGGCGAGCGCGGCCACCTGACTGGTTCTCTTCATCGATCCTCCTTGTGAGGGGCTTCCGCCCCGGGCGAAATTGCCGCGGCAGCCTACGCGATGAACCCGCGATCCAACCGGGACGGTTCAGAATCCCCCAGGATGGAGCCCGCGCAGGAGAAGGCCGTGCCCGCTATTCGTGTCGCCGGGCTCCGCCGCGACTATGGCGACCGCCCAGCGCTCGACGGCGTCGGCTTCGAGCTGCCGGCGGGTGCCTCGCTGGTCGTTCTCGGCCCCAACGGGGCCGGCAAGACGACGCTGCTGCGGATCCTCGCGACGCTGCTGCGGCCCAGCGGCGGCGAGATCGCGGTGCTCGGCTGCTCGTTGCCGAGCGAGGCGTGGAAACTGCGCGGCCGGATCGGCTACCTCGGCCACGAGCCGCTGCTCTACCGCGACCTCAGCGGCCGCGAGAACCTGCGCTTCCAGGCGCGCCTCTACGGGATCAGGCGGGACGCCGCCGAGGCACGAATCGACGGGCTGCTGCAGGCGGTCGGGATGGAGCGCCGCGCCGACGAGCGGGTCGCCGAGCTCTCCGCCGGGATGCGGCAGCGGCTCTCGATCTGCCGCTGCGTCCTGCACGAGCCCGAGCTGCTGCTGCTCGACGAGCCCGACTCGAACCTCGACGCCGAGGGGCGCGAGCGCTCGCGCGAGCTGATCGGTCCCGGCGCCGGGGCCACCCGCCGGGTCGGCACCCACGACCCCGAGCGCCACGTCGGAGAGGCCGACCAGGTCCTGCGGCTCGGGATCGGCGAAGCGGCGGTGGTCTCGTGACTCCATCCCGCGCCGCCTTCGCCGCGATCCTCGCCAAGGACCTCCGCTCCGAGCTCCGCACCCTGCAGTCGCTGCCGGCGATGGCGCTCTTCTCGGTCACCACCTTCGTCATCTTCCGCTTCGGACTCGACCGCACCAGCCTCTCTGGCAGCCTCGCCTCCGGGGTGCTCTGGGCGACGCTGCTGTTCGCCGCGGTGCTCGGCATCAACCGCCTCTTCGTCTCCGAGCGCGAGGAGGGCGGCTTCGACGCGATCCGCCTCGCCCCGATCGACCGCACCGTCCTCTTCGCGGCCAAGGCCGCGGCGCTCGTCGTCTACCTGCTGGCGCTGGAGCTGGTCGCGGTCCCGATCTTCGCGATCTTCTTCCTCGACGACGCCGCCGGGCTCGGGCCGCTGGTCGCGGTCCTGCTGCTCACCGACCTCGGCTTCGCGGTGACCGGCACCCTGATCTCCTCGATGGCGGTCAACTCGCGCGCCCGCGACCTGTTGGTGCCGCTCGTCCTCCTGCCGCTGGCGGTGCCGCTGATGATCGCCGCGACCGGCGCCACCGAGCCGCTCCTCAGCCTGGGCGGCCCCTCTTACGACCGCTTCGGGACCTGGCTGATGGTCCTCGGCCTATACGATCTGATCTTCGGCCTGGTCGGCTACGCGGTATTCGATTTCCTCCTCGAGGACTGACCGGGAATCGCCCTTCCCCACCTTTCTGGCATGTACGGCAAAGGACTGAGACCCCTCTCGATCGCCACCGTGGCGATGCTCGCCCTGTCGCTCTCGCTGGTCTTCTTCTACGCGCCGCTGGACGCCGACCAGGGCTTCATCCAGAAGATCTTCTACATCCACGTGCCGCTGGCGATGGTGGCGCTGGTCGGCTTCGTCGTCGGCGGCATCTTCGCCATCGCCCACCTGCGCACCGACAACCGCAAGTGGGATGCCTACTCCTACGTCTCGATCCACATCTCGGTGATCTTCGGCGTCGCGGTGCTGATCACCGGCGCGATCTGGGCCAAGGCCTCGTGGGGCCACTGGTGGGTCTGGGACGAGCCGACCCTGGTCAGCTTCCTGATCGTCTTCCTCCTCTACGCGACCTACTACCCCTTCCGCTATGCGATCGAGGATCGCGACCGCCAGGCCCGCTACGCCTCGGTCTTCGCCGTCACCGCCGGCGCCTTCGTGCCGCTCAACTTCATGGCCGTGCGGATGGCCGAGAGCCTCGTCCATCCCCGCACCTTCGCGACCTCCAACGGCGGCCTGCCGGGCGAGATGATGCTGACCTTCCTCTGCTCGCTGGCCGCGATCGCCCTGCTGTGGACGACGCTGGTCAAGTTCGAGCTGACCGCGAAGAGCGCCTCCGGCCAGGTCAAGCGCCTGCGCCGCGCCCTCGACGCGCCGGTCGCCGGCGGCAGCTCACGGATCGCGCCGGAGGTGGGTTGATGGAGCTCCTCTTCGCCGCGCCGGCGCTGCCACTCGACGAGGCCGGCAAGTACGTCGCCGGCGCCTACGTCGTCTTCGTCGTACTCCTCGTCGTCTACGTCGGGATCATGGCGGCGAAACTGCAGCGGATCGAGCGCGACCTGCGCGAGGTCGCGGCGATCGCCGAGGACCGCAAGGCGGAGCGGGAGCGGGAGCGGGTGAGCGCCTGATGCCCGAGCTGCTCGCCCTCGGCGTCTCCCACAAGACCGCGCCGCTCGACCTGCGCGAGCGCCTCTCACTGACCGAGGGCCGCGCGGTAAGCGCCCTGGCCGAGCTGACCGCCGCGAACGGCATCCACGAGGCGGCGGCGATCTCCACCTGCAACCGCACCGAGCTCTACCTGATCGTCTCCGACCCGGTCGAGGCGGAGTCGACGGCGCTCGGGGTCCTCACCCGTCAGGCGGAGATCCGCCCGACCGAGCTGCTCGGACACCTCTACTCGCTGCGCGCGACCGAGGCGGCCCGCCACCTGCTGCAGGTGAGCGCCGGGCTCGACTCGATGATCCTCGGCGAGGCCGAGATCCAGGGCCAGGTCAAACGGGCCTACGAGCTGGCCTTGGTCGAGGGCGCCACCGGGCCGATCCTCAACCGCCTCTTCCGCGGCGCCCTCTCGGCCGGTGGCAGGGCGCGCGAGGAGACCGGGATCAGCGAGAAGGGCGTCTCGATCCCCTCCGTCGCGGTCGAGCTGGCGCGGCGGGCGATCGGCGACCTCTCCGACAAGCGCGTGCTCGTCGTCGGCGCCGGCGAGACCGCCGAGCTGGTCGCCAAGGCGCTCGTCGCCCGCGGCGTCGCCACCGTCTTCGTCGCCAACCGCCACTACGACCGGGCGATCGGCTTGGCCCAGCGCTTCGACGGCACCGCGGTCCGCTTCGACGAGCTGCCCGAACAGCTGGCGGTCGCCGACATCGTCGTCTCGGCGACCAACTCGCCGCACCACATCGTCGAGCGCGACGGCCTCGAACAGGTGATGCGGGCCCGACCGGAACGGCCGCTGCTGGCGATAGACCTGGCGGTGCCGCGCGACATCGAGCCCGCCTGCCGGGAGATCTCCGGCGTCGCCGTCCACGACATCGACGACGTGCAGCAGATCGTCGAACGCAACCAGGGGGGCCGCGAGGCGGAGGCGGCACGAGCCGAGCGGATCGTCGACGCCGAGCTCGACCGCTTCGAGCGCTGGCTCGGCTCGCTGGAGGTGGTGCCGACGATCGCCGCCCTGCGCGAGCGCGGCGACGAGGTCGTGCGCCGGGTCCTGGCCGAGAACGCCGGCCGCTGGGAGAGCCTGAGCGAGGCCGATCGCGAGCGGCTGGAGACGATGGCGAAGGCGATCGCCTCGCGGCTGCTGCACGACCCGACCGTGCGGATCCGGCGCTCCGCCGGCTCCGACGACGCCTACCAATACGTCAGCGCCCTGCGCGAGCTCTTCGGTCTCGACGTCGAGACCGAGCCCGAGGGCGAGAGCCGCGGGAACGTCACCGAGCTGCATCCCAAGAACAAAAAGGCCTAGCGATGCGGATCGCCACGCGGGGTAGTGCGCTGGCGCTCACGCAGGCGCGTTGGGTGGCCGACCGGCTTGGGGGGGCGGAGCTCGTCGAGGCCTCCTCCGACGGCGAACCGGGGGACAAGTCGCGCTTCGTGCGAGGGGTCGAGCGGGTGCTGCTCGACGCCGGCGCCGAGATCGGCGTCCACTCGGCCAAGGACCTTCCCGGGACGATGCCCGAAGGTCTGGAGATCGCCGCCGTGCCCGAGCGGGAGGACCCGGCCGACGTCTGGATCGGAGCGGGAGGCTCGCTCGATGACGCCCCGGAGGGCGCGCGGGTCGGGACCGCCAGCCTCCGCCGCCGCGCCCAGCTGCTGACCGCCCGTCCCGACCTGCGGGTCGAGGAGCTGCACGGCAACGTCGACACCCGCCTGCGCAAGCTCGCCGACGGAGACCTGGACGCGATCATCCTCGCCGCCGCCGGGCTGCGCCGCCTCGGCCGCGAGTCGGAGATCGGCTTCGCGATCCCCGTCGACGCGATGGTCCCGGCCGCGGGCCAGGGCGCCCTGGCGCTGCAGGTGCGAGCTGACGACGAGGGAACGATCGAGTCCACCGCGGCGATCAACGACCTGCAGGCGATGCGCGAGCTGACCGCCGAGCGGACCGTCGTCGCGCTGCTCGAGGCGACCTGCGCCAGCCCACTGGGGGCGCACGCGCGGGTCGAGGGGACCCGGATCGCGATCGACGCCTTCGTCGGCCTCCCCGACGGCAGCGAGTGGCTGCGCGACCGCCACGAGGCCAGCGCCGAGGAGCCGGCGCTGGCCGGTGCCGAACTCGCCCAGCGCCTGCTCGGCGCCGGCGCCCGCGAGATCCTCGACCGCGCCGAGACCCAATCGTGATCGCGTGGTTCCTTATGGACGCATACCGACCGAAAGGAACCGCGGGATGACGGCTCGGGCCGGAATCGTCTATCTCGTCGGCGCCGGCCCCGGCGACCCCGGGCTGATGACGGCGCGCTCGCTGGCGCTGATCGCGAGCGCCGACGCGATCTTCTACGACCGCCTGATCCCACCCGGCGCTCTCGACGGCGCCCGCGAGGATGCCGAGCTCATCTACGTCGGCAAGCAGCCGGGCGTTCCCTCGGTGCCGCAGGGGGAGATCGGTGCGCGACTGATCGAGGCGGCGCGCGCCGGTCGCAGCGTCGTCCGCCTCAAGGGCGGCGACCCGTTCGTCTTCGGGCGCGGCGGCGAGGAGGGGGAAGCGCTGCGCGAGGCGGGGGTCGAGTTCGAGGTGGTGCCGGGGGTGACCGCCGGGGTCGCCGCAACCGCCTACGCCGGCATCCCCGTCACCCACCGCGACGACGCCTCGGCCGTCGCCTTCGTCACCGGCCACGAGGACCCGCATAAGGAGGAGAGTGCGATCGACTGGCCAGCGCTGGCGCGCTTCCCCGGCACCCTCGTCTTCTACATGGGGGTCAAACGACTGGCGCGGAACGCCGAGTCGCTGATCGCCGCTGGGCGCGATCCCGGCGAGCCGGCCGCGGCGATCGAACGCGGCACCTGGCCGGGCCAGCGCACCATCTCGGCGACCTTGGGGACGATCGCCGAGGCAGTCGGGCGCGAGGCCGTGAAGGCGCCGGCCCTGATCGTGGTCGGCGAGGTCGCCCGCCGCCGCGAGCAGCTCGAATGGCTGGAGCGCCGCCCGCTGCACGGCCGCCGCGTGGTCGTCACCCGCGCCCGCGCCCAGGCCAGCGGCCTCGCCGCGACCCTGCGCGGGCTGGGCGCCGAGGTGGTCGAGCTGCCGGCGATCCGGATCGACCCGCGGATCGACAGCGAGGAGGTGAAGCGGGTCGCCGGCGGGGTGGGCGTCTACGACCTGATCTGCCTCACCAGCCCCAACGGCGTCCGCCTCCTCTTCGAGGCGATGGAAGGAACCGGGCTCGACGCGCGGGCGCTGGCCGGCGTCACCATGGCGGCGATCGGCCCGGGCACGGCGGGGGCGCTGGCCGAACGCGGCGTCCTCGCCGACGTGGTCCCGGAGCGGTTCGTCGCCGAGGGCCTGATCGAGGCGCTGGAGGACGAGGAGGTCGCCGGTACCCGAGTACTCGTCGCCCGCGCCGCCGAAGCGCGGGACGTGCTCCCCGACGCCCTCCGCGAGCGCGGCGCCGAGGTCGACGTCGTCGCCCTCTACGAGACCGTCCGCGAGCAGCCGGGGGCCGCCGAGGTCGAAGCCGCGCAGCACGCCGACTACGTCACCTTCACCTCCTCCTCGACCGTGACCAACCTGACCGAGGCGCTCGGCGACCGTTTCCCGGACGGCGCCCGAATCGTCTCGATCGGTCCGATCACCAGCGAGACGATCCGCGCCCAAGGGCTAGAGGTACACGTCGAGGCCGAGAGACACGACATCGGCGGCCTCCTCAAGGCCCTCCTTGACGACGCCACGTAGTTCCGTGGTTCTTTACGGACGCTGAGCGACCGAAAGGAACCACGGAATGACCTTCGGACTGCCCCACCGCCACTACCGCTCCACCGACTCGACCAACACGCGCGCTCGCGAGCTCGCCGCCGCCGGGGCGCCGCACGGGACCGTCGTCACCGCCAGCGAGCAAACCGCCGGCCGCGGCCGCCAAGGCCGAACCTGGACCGCCCCGCCGAACAAGGCTCTCCTCTACTCGGCGATCGTCCGCCCCCTGGAGGACCGCCACACGATGCTCCCGCTGGCCGTCCCCCTCGCCGTCTGCGAGGCCGCCGAAGACCTTCGTCCCAATCTCGACTGCAAGGTCAAGTGGCCGAACGACATCCACGTCGATGGGCGCAAGCTGGCGGGAGTGCTGATCGAGGCCCGTCCCCAAGACGGCTGGGCAGTGATCGGCGTCGGACTCAACATCTCGATCGCGCCAGTCGAGTTCCCACCCGAGCTCCGTGACTCGGCCACCTCGATCTTCGGCGCCCGTCACGGGACCGGGGGGAGGGGGTCCGCCGGGCCCTCCCCGCTGTTGCCCGCCGGACCCCCTCCCCCCGGTCCCCTCAACGACCGCCTGAATCACTGGGTCCAAGCAGAGCCAGACGAAGTCCTCGCCACCTGGCGCGAACGCGACGCGCTGCGCGGCCGCGAGGTCGCCTGGGACGGCGGCTCAGGAGTCGCCGACGGCGTCGACGACAGGGGCTGCCTCGTCGTCGTCACCCCCGGCGGGGACCGCGTCGCCGTCGGCGCCGGCGAGGTCCACCTCACCCGTTTTTGACCTGGGCGCTTTGCGCCGGCGACGCTGTCGTTTCGGGCGATCGCGCGAACCCTGATCGCCGTCGCCGTTCTTCCGGGACTCGGAGTCTCCGTTCGCCGCCTCCGGGGCGCCACCGTTCTCGCCCTGCCCGTTCTGCCCGTCTTTACGTTTCCGCTTGCGGCGCCGTTTGCCGCCTTTGGGGAAGTTCTTCAGCAGCTCCCGCGCCACCGCCGAGGGTTTCCTCGCCATCCGCATCCGCGCCCCGCGCAGAACCTCCTCGCCCTCCGGGGTGTGGGAGACCGCCGCCGCCAGCAGCGCAACCGCCAGCCGCCGGTCCTGTTTGCGCGCCGCGTGGACCAGCCGCCGCGCGTTGCGACCGTGCGCGCGGCCGGAAGAGTTGACCAGCAGGCCCAGTAGTCGCTTCGTCTCCGGCCAGCGCTGCACCGCGTACTCCTCGTGCAGTTCGCGGGTGTAGGAGGCGAGTCGCCAGACCCAGGCCTGTGCCTGGTCGCGGCGCCCGATCCGTTTGTCGATCAGCGCCTGCAGCAGCGTCTTCGTCCCCGCCCGTTTGTCCTCGCGGCTCCAGGTGCCGACGATGTCGATCGCGTCGTCGAAGGCGTCGCCGTCGCCGAGGTCGGCGATCTCGCTCAGCGCTTTCAGCCGCAGCTGCGCGTTGCGGTTGCGCTGCACGCAGGTGAGGAGGAAGCGGCGGCGCAGCTCTTTGGTCTTGTCGTTCTGCAGCATCGCCCGCGCCCGGCGCCAGCCCTGGGTGTTGACGCGCGCTCCGGCCAGCGCCGCCCAGGCATGCTGCTCGGGGTAGTCGAGGTTCTCGACGGCGATCCGCCAGATCTCCCGTTCCAGCACCTCCATCCGTTTCTCCTCGACGTCGGAGACGGGGACGATCCGCCGCTCGACCCGGACTCTGCGCCCGCGCCCGCGGCGCACCGGCCCGACGACGATCGCGCCGCCGCGGTAGACGTCGCGGTCGAGCAGGCTGTGCAGAGTGATGATCGTCTCGTCGTGGGTCGTCGCCGGGTGGACGAAATCGAGCACGATCCCCGCCTCCTTGCCCGGCGCGCGGCGGGTGACGCGGCCGACCCGCTGCTGGTAGATCCGCCGCGAGGCGGTCGGCGCCAGGTGCATGCAGATCGTCGCCCGCGGACTGTTCCAGCCCTCGGCCAAGAGCATCGCGTTGCAGAGGACGTCGACGGTGCCGCGCTCGAAGCCGGCGAGGATCTCGGCCAGTTCGCGCTTCGGCGTTTCCCCGGAGACCGCCTGGGCGTTGATGCCGGCGTCGCGGAAGGCTTTGGCGACGTTCTTCGCGTGCTGGACGCCAGCGGTGTAGACGACGCCGGGGATCTTGCGGAAGCGGGAGCGGTAGAGGTCGGCGATCGCGACGTTGAAGGGCTCCTGGTCGAGCAGCGCGGCCAGCTCCTCCTGGTCGAAGTCCTGGTCGACCTCGCCTTTTCGCAGCGGCACCTTGGCGATCGTCCGCACCCCTGGCCCGGGCGGGATCCGCAGGCAGCGCAGGGGGGCGATCACGCCGCGGCGCGCGGCCTGGGCGAGGTCGAAGCGCGAGGTCTGGGTCGGAAAGAGGTCGGCGACATGACGGGCGATGAGCGCCCCGGTCGCGGTCATGCCGATGAAGACAGGCCCGGGCAGCTCGCGGATGCAGGCGCTGGTTTTCTCACCCAGGGCGGTGTGCGCCTCGTCGCAGATGACGATCGAGTAGGCATCGGAGATCTTCTTGTGGTTGCGGACGAACCACTGGTAGGTCTCGACCGTGACCGGTCCGTCGGGATCGTCGCGGTCGCCGAGTAGCGGCGGCCGCAGGCGCTCCTTGTAGCCGCGGTCGGAGATCTCGCCGATGAACTGGTCGACGAGGTTGCGGCGGTGGGTGAGGATCAGGACGCCGCCGGTCTTGGTCGCCTCGATGAAGCCGACGGCGGCGACGGTCTTGCCGGCGCCGGTCGCGTGCTCGAACCAGAAGCGGCGCTCGGCGCCGGGGTCCTCGGGCGCCTCCTCGACGACCTCCTCGTCCTCCTCGTCGGGCTGTTCCTCCCAGTCCTGCGGCTCCTCGTCGGGATCTACCTCGTCCTCATCGAGGTCGGGCTCCGCTTCGCCGGCGGGCTCGGCGCCATCGCCGTTGGAGTCGCCGTTGCCGTTCTCGACCGCCGGGGCGGTGCCGGTCTGCTGCTGGCCCATCAGCTCGGCGAGCGTCCCGGAGAGGGCGTCCACCTGGTGCGGGTTCAGTTCGGCCCCGTCGCGAAGCTTCGGCGGCTCGTCGGCGAGGAAGCGCTCGAGCCCCAGCAGCAGCGAGAAATCGCGCCGCCATTGGATCGAGGGGTGCTCGGCTCCCTCGTCGAGCTCCTTCAGCGACGCGTCGAGGGCCCGCCGACGCGCCGTTCCCTGCGCCAGCGCCTCGGGACCCTCGCCATCCAGCAGGAAGGGCTCGCGGGCGAACGCCGCCGCACGCTCGATGTCGGCGCTCGAGGGAACTGCCGCGTCTGCGGCAACGTCGCTGGTCTTGGCCATAGAAGGCTTCCGGGCTTCCGTCCCCACCGCACAACACAGAGATACGGCTGGGACAAGTGAACGAGGCTGCGGGGGCACGACTGGTGTCTCCCCCCCGAGTACTCCGCACGATCCGCGAGCCGCGAACCGAACGTACGTATTGTACCCACTGAGCGGATGGCTGCGCGATCAAGACCACTTCTCGCGATCGGGGCGCTGGCGGTGGCGCTGGTCCTCGGCGGCGGTTGCGGGGGCTCGGAGGGCGGTGACTACGGCGGCCCGCACCCTGATTACGCGAAGGCCCTCGCCGGCTCGCCGGCGCCGCTCGCCGCCCTACACGAGGAGGCGAACGATCTGCTCGAGGGCGGGACGGACGCCTACGAAAAGCGGATTGCCCAACTGCGCGGCTACCCGGTCGTCGCCAACGTCTGGGCCTCCTGGTGCCTCCCCTGTCGCCAGGAGTTCCCGGTCCTGCAGCAGCTCTCGGCGCGCTACGGCAAGGAGGTCGCCTTCCTCGGCGTCAACTCCGAAGACGCCGAGGACGCCGCGACCACCTTCCTCGCGGAGGAGCCGGTCCCCTACCCCAGCTACACCGATCCCGACAAAGGGATCCTCGATTCTCTCGGGGGTTTCGGGGGTCTCCCGGACACCGCCTTCTACGACAGCTCCGGTGAGCTCGTCCATCTCAAACAAGGCCCCTACCGCGACGATTCCGAACTGGAAGCCGACGTTCGCCGCTACGCGCTCCAGGGCGGATAATCGGACAGATGGAAACGTTCGTCGTCATCGCAGCAATCGGGGTCGGCCTGCTCCTCGCCGAGCTGCTGTTGCCCACCGGCGGGGTTCTCGCCGTGCTCGGCGTGGCCGGATTGACCGTGGCCGGCATCGTCGCCTTCAACTCCGAGGGCGACGCCGCCGACTTCGCGGGCGGGGCGCTGATCGCCCTCGGCGCCATCTCCGGGATCACCTTCTACTTCGTCACCCGCAAAGTCCTCGCCGCCCACCGCAACGAGAGGGTGCGAACGGGAACCGAGGAGATGGTCGGCGCCAGCGCCGAGGCGCGCAGCTCGATCGACCCGGAGGGCAGGGTCTGGCTCGGAGGCACGATCTGGAGCGCACGGCTGGCCGACGGTGCGAACCCGATCGGGCTTGGGGATAGAGTCACGGTCGAGGCGGTGGACGGGCTGACGCTGGTCGTGCGCCCGGCGCCGCAGACCGCGGTCAACGCGAGTGAAGGAGTGGGTTGATGGACGTCGCCGCAGGAATCTTCCTCGTCCTCCTGTTCTTCGGGGCGATCGCGCTCGGCTCCTCGGTTCGGATCCTGCGCGAGTACGAGCGCGGCGTGATCTTCCGCCTCGGCCGCCTGATCGCGCAGAAGGGGCCGGGATTGATCCTGCTGATCCCGCTCGTCGACCGCATGGTCAAGGTCGACCTGCGGACGATCACCCTCAACATCCCGCCGCAGGAGGTGATCACCCGCGACAACGTCCCCTGCCGGGTCAACGCCGTCGCCTACTTCCGCGTCGTCGATTCCAACCGGGCCGTGGTCGAGGTCGAGAACTACCTGATCGCGACCTCGCAGATCTCGCAGACGGCGCTGCGCTCGGTGCTCGGCAAGGCCGAGCTCGACCAGCTCCTCGCCGACCGCGAGCGGCTCAACGAAGAGCTGCAGAAGATCATCGACGAGTCGACCGAGCCCTGGGGCGTCAAGGTCACCGCGGTCGAGATCAAGGACGTCGAGATCCCCGAGCAGATGCAGCGGGCGATGGCGCGGCAGGCCGAGGCGGAGCGCGAGCGCCGGGCGAAGATCATCAACTCCGAGGGCGAGTTCCAGGCCGCGCAGAAGCTCACCGACGCCGCCGACATCATCAGCACCAACCCGGCCTCGCTGCAGCTGCGCTACCTGCAGACGCTGCTGGAAATCGGTTCCAACCAGAACACCACCGTGGTCTTCCCGCTGCCGATGGACGTGCTCGAGCCCTTCGTCGGCAAGGGCGCGTCATCGCGCGCCGCGGGCACCGAGCGGCCGGCCCGGCCACCGGCCTCCCCGCCGCCTCCACCGCCGGAGCCGCCTGAGCCGCCGGCAGCCGACGATCCCGACGTAGGCGACCTCCCCCCCTCCCGCTCCTGAGCGCGCCGGAGATCCGCATCGACCAGCTGACGGGGCTGAGGACGATCCTCGCCGCCGGTCGGGCCGCGCGACCGGACAGCTTCTCGGCGCGCGCCAGCGAGCCGAAGGGCCCGGACAGTTGCCCTTTCTGCGAGGGCCGCGAGGACCGCACCCCACCGGAGCTCTACGCGACGCGGCCGGAGGGCGGCGAGGCCGACGGCCCCGGCTGGACCACGCGGGTGGTGCCGAACCTATATCCGGCCCTTGGGAGCCCGCCCGACCCATCGCGTGGTTCCTTGCAGACGAATAGCGACCGAAAGGAACCACGAGTCGGTGGGCCTGCCGCTGAGGCGGGAGCGTTCGCCAGCGCCGGCGACCCGCTGCTGGCGACCAAACGGGCGGGCGAACCCAACCTCTTCTCCTCGCTCCCGGCCGAGGGTGCGCACGAGGTGCTGATCAACTCGCCGCTGCACCTGACGGCGATGGCGGAGCTGAGCGACGAGCAGTTCGCCGCCGCGGTCGCGACCTGGCGGGAGCGGATGCGGGCGCACCCCGAGGCGTCTTACCTGCAGCTGATCGTCAACGAGGGCGGTGGAGCTGGAGCCTCGCTCGAGCACACCCACGCGCAGCTCTACGCGCTGCCGTTCGTCCCCACCGCGATAGCCCGCGAGCGGGAGCGGGTCGGTGCCTACGGCGAACGCACTGCTGGAGGCGGGCTGCTCAGCGACGTCCTGGTTGAGGAGGTGCGCCGCAAGGAGCGGCTGGTCGCAATCGATGACGAGGCGGCGCTGGTCTGCCCCTGGGCCTCCCGCTCCCCCTTCGAGCTGCGGGTGATCCCGCGACGGGAGACCGGGCGCTTCGAGGAGGACGAGTCCGGGGCGGGGATGATCGCCACCGCGATGCGGGCGCTCGCCAAGCTCTTCGACGGCCCGCCCGAGCTGAACCTCTGGATCCGCACCGCACCTCGCGGCGCGGATCAGTTCCACTGGCACGTCGACATCGCCCCCAGGCTGACGATCAAGGCCGGCTTCGAGCTCGGGACCGGCGTCGACATCAACGTCTACCCGCCGGAGCGGGCCGCCGCCGACCTGAAGGAGTGCATCTGATGAAACCGACCCCGCGGCCGATCCCGGCGTTCATCGCCGACACCACCCAGGAGGGAATCCCGCACGGGCGGTTCGCCGAGCGCCTGCGGGACGAGTTCGCGAAGGCCGTCGCGGCGATCGAGGACCTGCCGGCCGGCGCTGGGGTCCCCGGTGAGGTCGACTGGTTCCCCGAGCGGACCTGGGGCGGCCGGGTCTGGATCCCGTGCTCGACCCACACCGAGAGCGAGGAGGGGCGCCTGGAGCTCTTCGGCCACGTCTCCTACGTGCAGCCGCCCGGGGGCGAGCCGACCGACTTCGCCGCCAAGGCCGACTTCACCGACATCCTCGCGGCCGACAACCCGGACTGGCGCATCGACCTGAACGACGACGTGATCGGGCGCTGGCGCGGTGAGAACGGCCGCGCCGGCGCCGTGACCCTCGTCTGGGGCAGGCCACTGGTCCGCGGCGCCGTCGCCGCCACCGCCGTGCTCGAGACCGAGACGGTCGACCAGGAGCTGGTCTCCCAGGACCGCTTCACCCTGATCGCGCTCGACGCGCTCGAGGGCTACGGCGACGAGATCTTCATGGAAGTGAAGCTCTGGAGCCGCCGCGCCGACGAGCTCGCCTCCGAGACCCTTTACGCCTGAACCGCTTCGCAGCGCTACGCAAGCACCTCGATCGGGAGGTCCGCCCCGGTCCGCGCACCCGCCCGTGCCAGCCGCGCGTCGAAGGTGAGCAGCGGTTCGTCGAGCATCAGCGCCAAAGCGACGTAGAGGGCGTCATAGAAGCTGAAGTTGTCGCGAAGCTGCCAGGCAACGTGGACCAGCAGTTCGTGCTCCACCCGTTCGAGCGGAAGATCGCCGACTTCCCATAGGGCCTTGCCCGCAGTCTCTGGGTCGAGCTTGCCCGAGCGGACCCACCGCCGCAGCGCGTGGCCGATCTCCGCATCGATCAGATGCGGAGCCCACAGCACGTGTTCTTCCGCGTCGAGTCGCTGGTTGACCGCATCCGCGTACCTGCCCTGACCCAGAAGTTCGACCAGGACGGATGCGTCGACGACGGGCATCAGTCGCCGCGCCCTTCGCGGATGGTGTCCACGATGTCCTGCGTGGTCAGATTCCACTCGGCACTCCGCCCTTTACTCCTCGCGACGATCTCTTTGATCGTCGATTTGCGGCTCCGCCGGTCGAGTTCCCGCTTGATGTAGTCGGACATGCTCATACCCGCCGCCGCCGCGCGCATCTTCAGTTCCCTGTGCAGGTCGTCGGGGACGTTCCTGATCTGGATCATCTTGGACATGTGCAGCACATTATCCCGTGTTTCGGACATGTCGAGTAACTGTGCGGTCTTCATGCAAGCGATCCTGCCGAGGCAGGCCGCACCCGTGGCGCGCACTTCGGGCCAACTTCGACAAGCCTTGGCCAACTAAGCGAGAATTCGCCTCTCGCCCCGATAGCTCAGATGGATAGAGCGATCCCCTCCTAAGGGATAGGCCGCTGGTTCGAATCCAGCTCGGGGCATCCGGGCGCTGCAGGCTTTCGCCCGCGAGCCAGCAACTTTTGACCCTCGGGGCCGGTTGTACCGAGAGTGCAGACCGTGACCCGCCGTCCCAGCAGCCCGGCCGCGCCCGGCCTCCTCGCTCTGCTGGCTCTGCTCCTGGCGGCGACGCTGGCTCCCGCCGCAGGCGCCGCCTCGCGTACCGTCCACTTCGACGGCCGCAACGTGCGGATACCGGCAGACTGGCCCGTCTTCCGCCTCGACCGGGACCCGCGGACTTGCGTTCGGCTCGACCGCCGGGCCGTCTACCTCGGCTCGCCCTCCTCGCAGCAGCACTGTCCCGCGGAGGCGATCGGCCGGCGCCGAGCGATCCTCGTCGAACCGGAGGCCGCCAACGCCTCGGCGCTGCCGTCCTTCGCCCGGCGCGCCACCGCCTCCGCCGGGGGATCGGTCTTCACCGGCCTGGGCTTCGACGCCTGCGCGGCGCCGTCGTCGCGCTCGATGGCCGCTTGGGAGGATTCTCCCTACCGCGCGATCGGCGTCTACATCGGCGGCGTCAACCGTGCCTGCTCGCAACCGAACCTGACCGCGAGCTGGGTCGCCGCGCAATCCGAAGCCGGCTGGCATCTGATCCCGACCTACGTCGGTCTGCAGGCGCCGACCAGCGCCTGCTCGAGCTGCGCCAAGTTGACCTCCAGCCAGGCGACCGCGCAGGGCGTTGCCGCGGCGCTCGACGCGGTCGAAGAAGCCGGCGCGGTGGCGATGGGCCCCGGCAGCCCGATCTACTTCGACATGGAGTCCTACTCCCAGACCTCGAGCGCGACCGCGGCGACGCTCGCCTTCCTCGAGGCCTGGACGGAAAAGCTGCACTCGCTCGGCTACGTATCCGGCGTCTACAGCAGCAGCGCCTCGGGGATCGAGGACCTCGCCCGCCAGATCGGCAGCGGCTACACCCTTCCCGACGACCTCTGGATCGCCAACTGGAACGGTCAGCAGGACACCGCCGACCCGGTGGTGCCGGCAAGCGCCTGGAGCCCGCACCGGCGCATCCACCAGTACCGCGGCGGGCACAACGAGACCTACGGCGGGATGACGATCAACATCGACAACAACTACGTCGACGGAGAGACCGTCGGCTCCGCCACCCTGGTCGTCGGCGACAACCCGATCGGATACCTCGACCTCGCCAGGTCCCCCGCCCCGGGGCAGGTTCGCATCCGCGGCTGGGCCTTCGACCCCAACGCACCGACCGAAGCGCTGGCGATCCGCCTCTCGGTGGGCGGCAAGGAAGGGACCCCGGGGGCCGCCACCTACGAGCTCGGCGCCGTCGCCAACCGGTCCCGCCGCGACGTCGCCTCGGCGTACCCCGAAGCCGGGTCGAAGCACGGCTTCGACCTCAGCCTGCCGACGGTCAAGTCCGGCCCCCAGCGGATTTGCGCCTACGCGCTCAATCTCTCCTCCGGCGAAGACCGCCTGCTCGGCTGCAAGGGAGCGACGGTTCCGGTCGCGCTGCGGCTCTCCAATCTCAAAGCCGGCGCCAACAAGGTGCGCGTGCGCGTCGCCTGCCTCTGGCCCGACGGCACCGAGTGCCCGGGGCAGATCGTGCTGCGCTCCCGCCTCCGGATCGCCAGCCACTCGCGCACGGGTCCACGCACGCGGCCGGTGAAACGGGTGATCGGCCGCATTCCCTTCCGCCTGACGGGCGGAGGCGCCCAGACCTACCGCGTCCCTCTTAGTTCCGGCGGGCGCGAACTGCTGCGCTTGCGCGGGCAGCTGAAGACGCAGGTCGTGGTGGCGATCCCCGGCGGCCGGCGGATCGCCGTCCTCCGCGTCGGTTAGGCCAATCCTCCTTAGTCGGCGAGCGACTCGCGCAGCTTCGCGACCTCGGACCGCAGGTCCTGCAGCTCGCGCTCGAGCCGCTCGAGCCGCTCGTCGTCAGCGGCTACGGCCGGGGAGAGAAAGGCGGGTTCGGTCTCCTCGTCCTCCTGGACCTCACCCCCGCCCGCCAGCACCTGCTCGTAGCGGTCCTCCTTCTGACCGGGGCGCCGCGGGTGGCGGGCGACCAGTTCGCGCTCGAGCAGTCGCTCCAACGCCTCCTGCACCTCCGGGAGACCGGCGAAGCCGTGCAGCCTCTCGCTGCGCTGCTTCAGCTCGCCCGGCGTCTGCGCCCCGCGCAGCATCAGCACCGCGAGCAGGGCCAGCTCTTCGTCGTCCAAATTCAGCGCCTCGGGCAACAGGTGCCGGTACTTACGGGCCCGGCTGCCGGCGCCGCTGGCGAGCCGGGTCCAGCCACGCAGTGCCAGGCGGCGAAGGGCATCGCTGACCGTCGCCTCGTCGTAGGCGATGACCGGGTCGCGGTTCGTCGCCTGGTTGCAGGCGAGACGCAGCGCGTTGAGCGAGAGCGGGTAGGCGTCAGGCGTAGTCCGCTGCTTCTCGACCAGGCAGCCGACGACGCGGATCTCGACGGCGTCGGGCTCCATCAGCCGCGGTCGGGGCGCTCGGGGTAAATCTCGTCGATCGTCAACAGCGCCCGGTAGGGCGCTTCGGCGGCAGCTTCGATCCGCTCCCCACCCCCGGCGAGCCGGTCGACGACGGCGACCACCCCGGCGACCTCGAGCCCCTCCTCGCGCACCCGCCCGATCGCATCCGCGGTCGAGCCGCCCGTGGTGACGGTGTCCTCGACGACGAGGCAGCGGGCCCCGGCCTCGACCGGCCCCTCGACCCACCGCTGCAGCCCGTGCTCCTTGCGCGAACCCCGGACGAAGAAGGCAACGAGGTCCTGTCCCTCGGGAACCGCGATCGCCGCACAAGCCGGCGGGATAGCCGCCGTCGCCGGCCCGCCCACAGCTTCCGCGCCGCGCGTCCTCGCCTCCGCCGCGATCAACTCCCCCGCTGCCCGAAATCCCTCCGGCCGCATCAAAGCCCGCCGCGCATCGACGTAGTACTGCGCGGTAGCGCCGCTGGCCAAAGTCACCTCACCGAGTATCAGCGAGTGCTGTTTCAACTCCGCGAGAAGCGTCTCCTTGGCGAGAGCCAAATCGGTCACGAGCAGCATCCTAAGCAGAAAGGAGCCGCTGGAAGGCCGGGGCGGGGAGTCCCTCCCCAGACACTCAACATCGAGCCATAGCGAGATGTGTCTGGGGCGGGAGTCCCCGCCCCGGCCCTACCAAATGAAGATGTCCTCACCGAAAAATATGCGCTCGTAGATCTCGGGCTGGTCGGCGATGAAGGTCCGCAGGCAACCGTGGCTGGCGGGGTAGTCGGGCACCGATTCGTAGCCGTGGACGGCGTAGCCACCGTAGAAGTAGAACGAGTAGTACATCCCGTGCGAGTTGTAGCCCGGTTCCTGGCGAATGAACTCGTAGTGGCCGGTGACCGTCGGGGTCGAGGACTTGCCGGAGGAGATTGGGTAGATCGCGAACGGCTTGTCGCCCTTGGTGAAGACCAGGACCTGCTTGGAGAGCGGCGCCTCGACGTGCTCGCCGGCTCCCGGGTGGCGAACCTCGTAGCCGCCCTTGCCGGCGAAGGCCTTCCCGACCAGCCCGGCGCCCGCCCGCATACTGCGGCTCATGCCGTTGACTTTGCGGTACGCGAGGACGCCGCGCGCGGTCTTGCCGCCGAAGCAGCGACCGTCGTTGGCGATGTAGCCCATCTTCCGCATCGCCTTCTTGAAGCCGACGACGACGTCGCCGCACTGGCCCTGGTGCAGGGCGGGGAAGCTCACCTTCCAGCTCTTGCGGACGGTGCTGTCAGGGCCCAGCTCGGGCGTCGCCACGTGCTTGGCGGCGACCGCGTACTTGCCGCCCTCGCGCACCTCGATGCTGGTCTCGAAGACGCCCTTGCCGCCCGCCTTGCGCACCGGCAGGTTGCGGGCGTAGAGGATCTTGCCGTCGAGATAGAAGGTGACTTTGACTTTCTCGCCAGCGACGAACGGGGCGAGCGTCCCGCTGACGGGAACCGTCTGCATGATCTCGGCCCGGCCCTTCTTCAGGTTGCCGACCTCGACCTCGACCGTCGCCTCCGGCGTCGGTGCCGGGACCGGCGCGGGCTTCGGCTTCGGAGCGGCGGCTGCGGTCGCCGGCAGCGCGAGGGCGCAGGTGAGCACGAGTAGGGACGGGAGGCGGCGCTTCACGCGCGAAATCCTACTGAGAGAGGAGGGCGACAGAGTTGTTCAGAGCGTGCAGCAGCATGCCCGGGACAATCGAACCGGTCTTCTCGTAGAGCAGGCACAAGACGAACCCGAAGGCGATCAGCGGCGGCACCGCGCTGAGCCCGGTGAAGGCGTGCAGTAGGCCGAACACCGTGCCGGCGAGCAGCGCCGCCGGGACCTTCGGCACCCGCTCCCGCAGGCCGCCGAAGAGCAGTCCGCGGAAGCAGATCTCCTCGGCGACCGCGGCGCCGAGGACGATCAGCAGGACCTGGACCGGAACCGGGCCGAAGCTCTCGGCGATGTCTTCCTGTTCGGGTTCCAGGATCAGGGCCGAGTAGGCGATCGCGAAGACCAGATAGGCACCGACCGCCGCGGCCATCCACTTGAAGGCGGAGGGACGGAAGGAGCGGACCCCCAGCCGCCGCAGGCACTCGCCCACCGTCTTCGCGCCGTACCGGCTGGCGATCACCATCGGCACCGTCACCAGACCGATGACCAGTCCGACCTGGGCGATGACGTTCCCGGCGGTCGTCAGATCGCCCGCGGCGTCGGTGAAGGCGACGGCCGGCAGGCCGAGAACGAGGCCGGTGAAGATCGCCAGCACCGCCCCCAGCAGCGCTCCCCCCGGTCCCCAGTTAGCGGGAGGAAACTCGCGAGCAGGCGCCTCGGCGACAGGCGCGGTGGCTAGGTTGCTCTCCATGTCGCCGGCAGTCTCACAGGTCTCGCGCTCGACCCGGACCCGGCTGCGCATCCTCCGCCGCCTCGCCTTCCTCGGCGTTTTCCTCGTCGCCGCGATGCTGGCGCTGAGCCAGTTCACCGAGCTGAAGGAGATCGCAACGGGCGTCCTCGCCTCGACCGCGCTCGTCGTCGCGGTCGTCGGCTTCGCCGCCCAGCGGACCCTCGCCAACATGATCGCCGGGATTCAGATCGCCATCTCGCAGCCGATCCGAATCGGCGACCGGATCAGCTTCGACGAGCGCGAGGGACGGGTCACCGACATCACCCTCTCCTACACCCACGTCGACCCCGGCGACGGCAGCTCCGTGGTGATCCCGAACCAGCTCCTGACCGAAGGGATCATCCACAACCACTCGACCGAAGACACCGTCGCCTGACGGCGAGGGGCGCGGGAGTCTCTAAGTACCCTCTCTGCAATGACGCAGCGCACTCGCCGACGTCAGCGCCGGCATGGGGGGATCGGCGCCAAGCTCATCATCGCCTTCGGCGCCGTCTTTGCCCTGCTCGCGATCGCGGTCATCGCCGTCACCTCCTGGGTCCTCGACGTCGCCGCCGACGCCCCCTCCCTGGCGACCTGCAAGCCGATCGACAAGGGCGGCAACACGGTGATCTACGCCGCCGACGGTTCGAAGCTGGGAACCGTCGCCTCGCCGCAGGTCCGCTCGCTGGTCTCGATCGAACGCGTCCCGAAGAGCGTGCAGCTGGCGACGGTGGCGATCGAGGACCAGCGCTTCTACCAGCACGACGGCCTCGACTACGAGGGGATCCTGCGCGCCGCGGTCAAGGACCTGGAAGCCGGCGAAGCGGTCGAGGGCGGCTCGACGATCACCCAGCAGCTGGTCCGCAACCTCTGCATCGAGAACCCGCAGCGGACCCTCGAGCGCAAGATCGAAGAGGCGCAGCTGGCGATCGAGTACGCCGAGCGCCACAGCCGCGAGGAAATCCTCGGCTCCTACCTGAACGTCGCCTCCTACGGGACGGTCGAAGGCACGACCGCGGTCGGGGTTGGCGCCGCCTCCGAGGTCTTCTTCTCGAAGCCGGTTTGGAAGCTGAGGCTGCCCGAAGCGGCGCTGCTGGCGGGGCTGCCGCAGGCGCCCTCCGAATACAACCCGCTGCTGGCCCCGAAGGCGGCGAAAGCGCGCCGCAACCAGGTCCTGCGGCAGATGGCCAAGCTCGGCTACGTCAGCGAGGAGCGGGCGCGGACGGTGATGGCCGGCGGCCTGAGGGTGAACCTCGACGAGAGCTACTTCGAGCACCGCGAGCCCTATTTCTTCGACTACGTCGAAAGCAGGCTGATCGACGAGTACGGGGCGAACACGGTGCGCCGCGGGGGGCTGGAGGTACACACGACGATCGAGCCCGAGCTGCAGGAAGTCGGCCTCGAAGCGATGCGCTCGGCGCTGCCCTACTCGACCGACCCCTCTTCGGCGCTGGTCTCGATCGACCCGCGCAACGGCCACATCCGGGCGATGGTCTCGAGCTCCAACTACGAAGAGAGCAAGTTCAACCTCGCCTCCCAGGGACACCGCCAGCCCGGCTCGACCTTCAAGACCTTCGTCCTGACGACGGCGATCCGCCAGGGGATCGACCCCTACTCGACCTACTACACCTCGAAACCGCTCGATCTCTATCTGCCGCAGTGGGGGCACTGGACGGTGCACACCGCAGACGAAGGCTATTTGGGGACGGTGAACCTGCAGCAGGCGACGGTGGCCTCCGACAACACCGTCTTCGCGCAGCTCGACCTCGACGTCGGCCCGGCGGCGGTGGCGGCGACCGCGCACCAGATGGGGATCACCTCGCCGCTCGACGGGATCCCGGCCGAGGGGATCGGCGGATTGCGGATCGGCGTCTCGCCGCTGGAGATGTCGAGTGCCTACGCGACCCTCGCCGGGGGCGGCCTGCACCGTGAGCCGGTCGCCGTCGCCAGGGTCGTCTTCCCCAACGGACACGTCGACCGCCCCGAGGCGTCGAAGCCGCGGCAGGCGGTCTCCCCGGCTGCGGCCTGGGAGGTGACCCGGCTCCTGCACGACAACATCACCGAAGGCACCGGCACCGCCGCCTACACCGGCTGCGCCGGGCAGGCCGGCAAGACCGGGACCACCGACGAATACACCGACGCCTGGTTTGCCGGCTACCAGCCCAACCTGTCAACCGTGGTCTGGGTCGGATACCCGGAGTCGAACGACATCTCGATGTCCAGCGTCCACGGGAGGACCGTCTTCGGCGGTACCTTCCCGGCGGAGATCTGGCACTCGCTCTACGCCGGCGCCGGCGTGCCCTGCGAGGAGTTCGAGGAACCGAGCCAGCAGATCAGCTGGGCCCCGTTCTACGGACGCTACGCCCGCTCGAGCCCGAGCGACGACGGCAGCCTGGACGGCGGTAGTGGCAGCGATGGAGAGGGCGGTGAATCGCCACCTCCGGGGAGCGCCGCGGTCGGCGGCTATGACCCAGACGCATACGCCCCCGGGGCGGGACAGGAACCGTATTCCCCGCCGCCGCCGGCCCCTTCGCCGGACGTCGGCGGCGGGGCTGACGCGGGCAGGTAGCCGCGATCGATCCCGGGCTCGCCTTCGCCCTGATGTGGGCCGGGTTCGCCGGCTACCTCGGGGTCCTCGCGACCGCGCCGCGACTGGGGCGGCGGATCGTCTGGGGCGCGATCCTGCTCCTCGTCACCGCCTTCGCGGTCGCGCCGGTCCTCCTCTCCCACGACGTCTACAGCTACGTCGACTACGCCCGCCTCGGCGTCCGCCACGGCCTCGACCCCTACGTTCACCCGCCCCTCGCCGCTCCCGCGGACCCCGCCTACACCGATGTCACCTGGACCGAAGCGACCAGCGCCTACGGGCCGCTCTTCACCCTGGCGACCTACCCGCTCGCCTGGCTCCCGGTCGGCGTCGCGGTGGCGGTCCTGAAGGGGATCGCCGCGCTCTCGGTGCTGGGGATCGCCGCGCTCGTCTCCCGCCTCGCCGCCTGGCGCGGCGCCGACCCGCTGCGCGCCGCCGCCTTCGTCGCCCTCAACCCGCTGGTCCTCGTCCACGTCGTCGGCGGCGCCCACAACGACGGCGCGGCGATGCTGCTGGCGATGCTCGCCGTCGCCGCCCTCCTCAACGCCCGCGAGTTCTCCGCCGGCGCCGCCCTCACCGCCGCGCTCGCCACCAAGCTGTCCGCCGCCGTAATAGCCCCCTTTGCCCTCCTAAGCTCCGCCAGGAATGGCCGCTTTCTAGCTGGAGCCGTGATCGCGTCGGCCGCAATCGCGAGCACCGCCTGGCTCGCGTTCGGCTGGGACTGGCTACACGGGTTCGGCCTCGCCGGGGAGAACCAGAGCCGGACCAGCTACATGAGCATCCCGCTCCTGACCGCCCGCCTGACCGGCCTCGACCCCGACACGACCCGCCTCGCCGCCGCGATCTTCTTCCTCGCCGCAATCGCCTATCTCCTCGCCTGGACCTGGCGCGGCGGCGACTGGGTCCGCACCTCCGCCTGGGCCACCCTCGCCCTCCTCCTAGCCACCGCCTGGCTCCTCCCCTGGTACCTAATCTGGCTCCTCCCGCTAGCAGCCATCTCCAGAGACCGCCCATTACAGCTACTAACCCTCGGCCTAACCGCCTACCAGCTGGGAGCCCGCATCCCACTCTGACCTGAGCCCTGCAGCAACTGTCGAAGGAGGGACCCGACCCCCTCCGAACGGCTTGTACTTCTCGGTCGAGCGGCCCTCGGACCGGGCTAACCACGGTCCACCCGAGCAAGTTGAGAGAGGAGGGGGTCGGGTCCCTCCCAACCAACAACCTCAGGTCTGAGTTGCTGCAGCCTGCCGCTCCGCCTCTTCCTCCTCCGGCGAAGCATGCAGGATCCCGGTGCTGATGCTCCACCCCTCCCGGCGGCCGAGCGTCGTCACCACCGCGACGTAGATCAATTCCGCCAGCAGCATGACGCCGCGGACGGCGATCGCGATCAGCGAGCCGAGCGCGAAGCTCTTGCTCGGCAGTGCTGCCTTCACACCCCAGGCAAACGCGGCGTCTTTTGGCCCGATCCCCGCCGGGGACACCACCGTCACCAGCGCGGCGAAGTAACCGACCGCCTGCGCGGCCCCGACCAGGAAAATGTCCTCGACGGGAATGAAGGTGACCGAGCGGGCGACGCAGTAGACGCCGAGCGCGATGACCAGCCAATTCAAGGTGTAGAAGGCGATTAGGGCGACCACGCCGCGCAGCGGAATCACAGCCGGCAGAGGCTCGCGGCCGAAGACACGCAGCACCCGGTTTGCCAGCGGGCCGAAGACCTTCGGATGCAGCAGGGCAATCGCCGCCGGGATCAGCAGCAGGACCGCCCAGCGATAGGGCTCGCCCTGGAGATCGGGGTGCTTGATGATGAAGTAGGACGCCACGATCACCGCAGAGGTGGCGGAGACCGCCTGTTCGTAGACGATGCTGGCGATCGTGATTCGCCGCGGAACGCCTGCCCGTTCGGTCAGCAGCACCCGGCCCAGCACGTAGAGAACGCTGCCGGGGACGTAGCGGGCGAGCAGCGGTTGTCCCCAGGCGACCTGCGCCCGGCCGAAGCCGATCCGGTATCCGAGGAACCGCAGCGCCAGGTCCCAGCCGAGGGCGCTGAAGAAAAAGAAGAACGGAAGGATCACGAGCGCCGGGATCAGCCAGCCGATGTGGAAATGGACCCCCTCGTCCTTGATCTCCGCCCACTGGTTGATGACCGTGAGCACGAGGAAGCCGAAGATCAAGACCGCAAGGCCGATCTGAAGTGCGAGACGAACTTTGCGGCTGCGGGGCGGCTTTTTGCCGAGCCGCGACCCAGCCTCGCCTACCCGGTGCAGGAATGATTGGCGGCTCTCCACGTCCGTCGGCACCTTAGTGTTTGGGATAGTCGGGTGATGGGCGAGTTCGAGTTGCTGGCGAAGCTGCGGGAGCGCCTGCCGAAAGAGGGTCTTCGGGTGAAACTCGGCAGCGGCGACGATGCTGCGGTCACCGTTCCCGCCGGGGCGACCGCCACCTCGGTCGACGCGATCGTCGAGGGCGTCCACTTCCGCCGCGAGGAGGCGGACCTGGGGATGATCGGCCGCAAGGGCCTTGCGACCGCTCTGTCGGACCTCGCTGCGATGGGCGCCGAAGCGGGCGAGGCCTACGTCGTCCTCGGCGCCCCCGCCGACCTCGCCGAGGGGGACTTCCTCGCTCTGCTGGACGGCTTGCTCGAGCTCGCGGGCGCAACCGGCACCACCCTCGCCGGCGGCGATCTGACCCGGGCGCCGGTCCTCACCCTGGCGCTGACCGTGGTCGGCCACGCACCCGCACCATCGGACTTCGTCACCCGCGCCGGCGCTCGGACCGGTGACCTGATCGTCCTCACCGGCGAGCTCGGTGGCGCCGCCGCCGGTCGCCTCCTGCTCGACGACCCGAGCCTCGCTGGCGGGCTCGCAGCGGCGACCGCGGCGCGGCTCCGCGCCCGCCAGCTCGACCCGAGCCCGCGGCTAGGCTCCGGGCGGGCCCTGGCGGTCGCCGGCGCAACCTCGATGATCGACCTCAGCGACGGAATCGCGGGCGACGCGGGTCACATCGCCGAGGCCAGCGGGGTCGCCCTCGAGATCGAGGCGGGCTCGTTGCGGCTTGCGGGGGGCGTGAGCGAGATCGCCGCGGCGGCGAACCTCGACCCTCTGCGGCTCGCCGCCTCCGGTGGCGAGGACTACGAGCTCCTCGCCACGCTGCCGCCAGAGGCACTCGACGACGCCTCGGCGCGCGTCGAGGCAGCCGGAGAGTCGACCCTCACCCCCGTCGGGAAGGTCGCGAGCGGAGGAGGAGTCGCGTTCAGGCTGCCCGGGGGCGGACAGCTGGAGATCCGGGGTTATGACCATTTCGCGGAGCCGTCGCGTGGATCCCGGTCAAAAGCTCGCGAACGCCCCGACGGCTGAGCATCGCGATCGCGACCTGCGCGGGGTCCGGCTTGTACGAGCCGGCTTCGACTAGAGATTTGAGTTCCTGGGTCTCCATGGCCTTCGCGGTCATTATCGGCCCCGATAACCAGATCCTTAGTTCTTGGTACTCGCACATGCGTCCAAACTTGGCGGTACTACCCTTATGGGTCGTGCCGAACGGATCAGCCCGCATCCTCCTGGTCGACGACGAGCAGTCGATCCAGACCCTGCTCAGCTATCCGCTGCGCAAGGACGGCTACCACGTCACCTCCGCCCTGGACGGCACCGAGGCCCTGAGGCGCTTCGAGGAAGGGCGTTTCGACCTCGTCATCCTCGACCTGATGCTGCCCCAGATGGGCGGCGTCGAAGTCTGCCGCCAGCTGCGCTCGCGCAGCCAGGTGCCGATCATCATGCTGACCGCAAAAGGCAGCGAGACCGACAAGGTCGCCGGTCTCGAGGTCGGCGCCGACGACTACATCACCAAGCCCTTCTCGATGCGCGAGTTCCGCAGCCGGGTGAAAGCGGCCCTGCGGCGCTCGCGGATGGGCGGCGAGACGAGCGAGGACGGGGCGATCGAGTGCGGCGAGCTGACGATCGACTTCGACCGGCGGATGGTGACCCTCGACGGCGAAGAAGTCCGCGTCACCTACGTCGAGTTCGAGATCCTCGGCGCCCTCGCCCGCTCGCCCGGTCGCGTCCTCACCCGCGAGACCCTGCTCGAGCACGTCTGGGGCGACTCCGACTACCGCGATCCCCGCACCGTCGACGTCCACATCCGCCACCTGCGCGAGAAGCTCGAGCGCGACCCGAAGGAGCCGGAGTACCTCTTCACCGTGCGCGGGGTCGGCTACCGCTTCCGGGAGTAGAGGCGATGCGAGGGCTACGGCTCAGCGACCTCGCCAGCCGCATCACCCTGATCTCGATCGCGATCGCGGTCGGCGCCACCGCGGTCGTCTACGTCTACGCCGTCGCGATCGGGGGCTCCGCCAGCGGCGACGACGCGGTCAAGCTGCAGATCCTCACCGGCGGTTTGATCGCGGTCGCGATCGCCACCGCGATCGGCCTCTATTACGCCCGGGCTGCCGCCAGCAACATCCAGAGCCTGCAGGAAGCCGCGCGCAAAGTCGCCGACGGGAACTTCGAAACCTCGATCCCCGTCGCCTCCGTCGGCCAGCTCGGCGATCTCGCCCGCACCTTCAACGAGATGCAGCGGCGCCTGGCGGAGCTCGACAGCGCCCGCAAGCAGTTCATCGCCAACGCCTCGCACGAGCTGCGAACTCCGATCTTCAGCCTCGGCGGTTTCGTCGAGCTGCTCGAAGACGAGGACCCGAACCCCGAGGAGCGGGCGGAGTTCGTGCGCACGATGCGCCAGCAGATCGAGCGCCTGACCAAGCTGACGACCGACCTGCTCGACCTCTCCCAGCTGGACGCCGGCGCAGTCGTGATGCGGGCCAGCACCGTCGACCTCACCGCGCTCGCCCGAGAGGTGACCAGGGAGTTCGGCGCCCGTGCGGACCTGCGGGGGTCGAGGCTGCAGTTGCGCACGCCGGAGCAGCCCGCGATCGCCCTCGGCGACCCCGATCGGGTGCGACAGATCATCCGTATCCTGCTCGACAACGCCCTCACCCACACTCCGGAGGGCACCGACGTCACCGTGACCACCTACTCCGCCAATGGCCGTGCCGAGCTGACCGTCTCCGACGCGGGGCCGGGAATCCCGCAGCGCGCCCAGAAACGAATCTTCGAGCGCTTCTACACCGCCGATAAAGCGGGTGGCTCCGGCCTCGGGCTGGCGATCGCGACCGAGCTGGCCCAGCGGATGAAGGGCGAGATCACGATCAGCTCCAGCCGCCGCTTCACCGCCTTCACCCTGGACCTTCCCCCCGGCCCCCGTGCGGTAGCCGTCCCGCGACCCACCCGCACCCCGGTCAGGGCCGCCACGTGAAGCGACACCTCGCCCTCGTCGCCCTGCTCTGCCTGGGCCTCCTCGCGGGCTGCGGATCCGACGGAGAGCGCTCCAGCCCCACCGGCGATTCGACGGCGGCGGTGACCGCCGCCCCCGAACCGGAAATCGTGATCCAGACCTCGAGCCCCGGCTTCGACGCGACCCGCGTCTACGAGGAGGCGTCGCCGGGGGTGGTGACGATCCGCTCGGTCTTCGCCTCGGGCGCCGCGGAAGGGTCGGGCTTCGTGCTCAACCCGGAGGGCGAGATCGTCACCAACGCGCACGTCATCACCGAAGAAACGGACGAGAACCGCGAACCCGCCGAGCAGGTCTACGTCGAGTTCCCGGATCGCAACGTGGTGCCCGCCGAGGTCGTCGGCTTCGACCCCTTCGTCGACGTCGCGCTCCTGCAGATCGAGCCGGACGGCTTCGATCTGCATCCGCTGGAGCTGGGAGACGACGGTGACCTGCGGGTCGGTCAACCCGTGGCCGCGATCGGCAGCCCGTTCGGCGAGCAGCAGTCGCTCTCGGTCGGCGTCGTCTCGGCCACCGACCGCGCGGTCCAGTCGCTCACCCGCTTCGAAATTGCCGGCGCGATTCAGACCGACGCCTCGATCAACCCGGGCAACTCCGGCGGGCCGCTGCTCGACGCCGGCGCCCGCGTGGTCGGGATCAACCAGCAGATCGAGACCAACTCGGGCGCCAATGACGGCGTCGGGTTCGCGGTTCCGATCTCGGCCGTGAAGCGCTCGATCGCCCAGCTGCGCGGCGGCGGCGAGGCCGAGTACGCCTACATCGGCGTCTCCACCCAGCCCCTCTACCCGCAGCTGGCGCGCAAGCTCGACCTCGACACCACCTTCGGCGGACTCGTCGCCGAAGTCTCTTCCGGCAGCCCGGCGGAGGAGGCGGGGATCAGGGGCGGCAGCGACCGCATCCCCTTCCAGGCGAGCCGGTACAGAACCGGCGGCGACGTGATCCTGAGGGTCGACGATCGCGAGATCGTCAGCCCCGACGACCTGGCGGAAGCGATCGCCACCCACCGCCCCGGAGACGTGGTGACGCTGACCATCCTCCGCGACGGCGAGCGCCAGCAGGTCGAGGTCACCCTCGGCGACCGGCCCGACAACCCACCGTCCAACTGACGCCCCGCGGCGGCTGGACGCCGTGTCGCCGCCTATCGGTGTAGAACTCCAGCCTTGCTTCAGGAAGTCGCCCTCGGCCACAAGACCCTCGCCGACTACACCCACATCGTCGGCAAAGACCTGACGGAGCAGATCCGCCAGCTCGCGGAGCCCCTGAAAGGGAAGCGGGTGCTGCACGTCAGCGCCACCGCTTTCGGCGGCGGCGTCTCCGAGATCCTCTACACGCTGGTGCCGCTGATGCGCGACGTCGGCGTCGACGCCCACTGGCACGTGATCTTCGGCAAGGAAGAGTTCTACAACGCGACCAAGCTCCTCCACAACTCGCTGCAGGGAGCCGAGGAGACGCTGAGCGACGAGCAGTGGGAGATCTTCGACGAGATCAACCAGATCAACGCCGAGGGCCTGCAGGGCGAGTGGGACGTCGTCATCGTCCACGACCCGCAGCCGATCGGCCTGCTCCGCGGTGCAAAAGAGAAGGGCGGCAAGTGGATCTGGCGCTGCCACATCGACCTCTCGACGCCGAACCCGGCGCCGATCGAGCGCCTGCTGCCGATGATCGAAGAATACGACGCGAGCGTCTGGCACATGGAGAAGTACGTGCCGAACGACATGGGCCGCCACCGCGAGGCCGTCAACATCATCCCGCCGGCGATCGACCCGCTCTCGCCCAAGAACATGGCCTTCTCGCCCGAGGACGCCGCCTTCGTCTGTCGCCAGTTCGGGATCGACGTCGACCGGCCGCTGATCACCCAGGTCTCCCGCTTTGATCCGTGGAAGGACCCGATCGGCGTCATCGACGCCTACCGAGAGGTCACCGAGCAGGTCCCGGAGGCGCAGCTGGCGATGGTCGGGTCGATGGCCACCGACGACCCCGAGGGGATGGAGTACTTCCAGAAGACCTTCGAATACGCCGACGGCGACGAGGACATCAAAATCCTCAGCAACCTCAACAACGTCGGCGCGATCGAGGTCAACGCCTTCCAGTCGCAGTCGGACATCTGCCTGCAGAAGTCGATCCGCGAGGGTTTCGGCCTGACCGTCACCGAGGCGCTCTGGAAGGGACGGCCGACGGTCGCCGGAAACGTCGGCGGCATCCCCCTGCAGATCGAGGACGGCGTCAGCGGCTTCCTCGTCGACTCGCCCTCGCAGTGCGCGACCCGCTGCCTGGAGATCCTCCGCGACCCGGGCCTGGGCAAGCAACTCGGCCGAGAGGGCAAGGAGCACGCCCGGCGGATGTTCCTCACCCCGCGCCTGCTGCGCGACTGGCTGCAGCTGTTCACCGATCTCGACGGCTGAGCACCACGTCGGTACCCCATAGTCGGTACCCCTTAGTCTCTCCTGCGTGAGCTCCTCGCCGTTGATCATCGTCTCCAATCGCGGCCCGCTCCAGTTCGAGCGCGACGAGAGCGGGGAGCGGACCGTTCGCCGCGGCGGCGGCGGCCTCGTCACCGCTCTTTCCGGCCTCGTCTCCCACCGTGACGCGCTCTGGATCGCCTCGGCGATGACCGACGAGGACGTCGCCGTCTCCAGCGAGGCGGGCGGTCCGGTCGAGCAGGAGCTGGACGGGATCGAGTACCGGGTGCGGCTGGTGGGCAGTGACCCGGATGCCTACGACCGCTTCTACAACGTGATCGCAAACCCGATCCTGTGGTTCATCCAGCACTACCTCTGGGACATCTCCAACGCGCCGGACATCCGCCAGCAGGAGATCGACGCTTGGGACTTCGGCTATCAAGCGGTCAATCAGGACATCGCCCAAGCGGTCCTCGCCGAGATCGAGGGACAGCGGGACCCGCTGGTGATGCTGCACGACTACCACCTCTACACCGCCCCGGGGATGATCCGCGCCGAGCGCTCCGACGCCTTTCTCCACCACTTCGTCCACATCCCCTGGTCGCAGCCGGACAGCTGGCGGATCCTGCCTACGCGGGTCCGCGACGCGGTCTACGAGGGGATGCTGGCGAACGACATCATCGGCTTCCACACCCAGGCCTACTGCATCAACTTCCTCCGCTGCTGCGACGAGCTCGTCGACGACGTCGAGGTCGACTACAACAGCTGCGAAGTCCACCACGCTGGCGGCCGGACGCTCGCCCGCGCCTACCCGCTCGGGATCGACGCGCAGCGCCTGGAGCGCGCCGCCGCTTCGCCCGAGGTGGCCGAGGCCGAGCGCGAGGTGCTCGAGCGCCGGCGCCAGTACCTGATCATCCGCGTCGACCGCGCCGACCTCTCGAAGAACGTGCTGCGCGGCTTCACCGCCTTCGACACCTTCCTCACCCAGCACCCCGAGTTCCGCGAAAAAGTCACCTTCATCGCCCATCTGCAGCCCTCGCGGCAGGACGTGCCCGAGTACGCCGAGTACCTGGAGCGGATCGAGGCGCTGGTTGCCGTCGTCAACCACCGTCACGGGACGACGGACTGGATGCCGATCGACCTGAAGATCTACGAGAACTTCCACGACGCGGTCGCCCGCTACAAGCACTTCGACCTGTTGATGGTCAACTCGCTCTTCGACGGGATGAACCTGGTCGCCAAGGAGGCGCCGGCGGTGAACACCCGCGACGGGGTGCTGATGCTCTCGGAGAACACCGGCTCCCACCAGGAGCTGATCGACTTCGTCCTCTCGGTCAATCCCTTCGACATCCAGGAGCAGGCCGACGCGATCCACCGGGCGCTGACGATGGAGCCCGAGCTGAAGCGGCGCTGGGCGGAGGGCCTGCGGGAGATCATCTTCTCCCGCAACCCCGGCGACTGGGTCGACGACCAGCTGCGCGACATCGAGGCGGCTCGCTCCGCGGCCTGAGGGGGGAGAGTTCCGCGCCGCCACGCCTTGGGCAGGGATGCGCGGGGTTCGAGTTCGCTGGGCCGGGATGGCGAAGCTGGCGGGGGTCGCCACCCTCGCCCTCGTCGCCGTGCAGGCATCGCCGCACCTGCTGCGCCCGCCCGAGGCGCCACCGCTGGCCGCCGACGTGGGCCTGCCGCGGGTGATCTCGGCAGCCGAGCCGCCTCCCCCCGAACCACACGTAGTGAGACGTCGGGCGAGCGGCAGAGTCGGTCCGGCGGAAGCCGTGATCAGCAGCAAGCCACGACCGCGGGGCGATCGGCGACCGCGCGTGCCCGTGCTCCCTGCAGCTCCTCCGCCGCCCCCGGCTCCGCCGCCCCCCGTCCCTTCCGAACCACCTCCCGTCCCAGCGCCCCTCCCACCTCCGCCGGCCCCTCCCCCTCCAGGCGACGGATCGGAGGAGTTCGCGCCGCACTGATCCCGCCGCTATAGTCCTTCGCCGTTTTGGCAGCAGCACGCGAATACGAGCTGGTCCTGATGCTGGACCCCCAATTGGATGCGCCCGCGCGCGATGCGTTGGTGCAGGATGCGCGTGGGCAGATCGAGGGCTCGGGCACCCTCAAACACGAGAACAGTTGGGGTCTGCGGAAGATGGCCTATGAGATCAACCATCGCACCGAGGCGGACTACCGCTGGATGCGATTCGAGGCCCCCAGCGAGCTGCTCGACTCGCTCGATCACAACCTGAAGATCGCCGACGGCGTCCTGCGCTTCCGGATGTTCAAAGTCGATCCCGCCGCCCCGGTGATCGTCCCGCCCGCCGTCACCGCCGCCCCCGGGCCGCGGGAGCGCAGCGCGCAGGGAGCCCGCGATGATCGCGGCGACTCCTTCGACGATTCCGACGAGTAGCGCCCGCCCCGCTGCCGCTGTTTGCGGGAACCCCTGCTCCCCGGGGGGCGAGTCGAGCCGACTGCCTCCTTAGACTGGGAACCCGACAAGCGAATCTTCGAGGAGTGAGTGAATTGGCAGCTTCGAACGTGAACGTGGTCGTGATCACCGGGAACCTGACCCGCGATCCGGAGCTGCGTCATACCGGCGGCGGGACGGCCGTCTGCGACCTGCGGGTCGCGGTCAACAGCCGCCGCAAAGATCAGAGCGGCAACTGGGTCGACAAGGCCAACTACTTCGACGTCACCGTCTGGGGCGCCCAGGGCGAGAACTGTTCCAATTACCTGAGCAAGGGCCGCCCGGTGGCGGTGGAAGGCCGGCTCGACTGGAGCGAGTGGGAGGCGAAAGACGGCAGCGGCAAACGCCAGGCCGTCCGCATCGTCGCCAACACGGTCCAGTTCCTCGGCTCCCGCGACGGGGCCGGCGGTGGCGGTGGCGGTGGAAACGACAACGGCGGCGGCTTCTCCCCGCAGAGCGACGTCCCCGCCGACAACAGCGATTTCGCACCAGCCCCGACCGGCGGTTCCGGCCAGGAAGACGACATACCTTTCTGAGGCTCGCCTGGCGACCTCTGGGGCCGTCAGGTCTGTAGCATGCTGCGCCGATGGCCCGAGCAACTGAGAGTTCTTCTCGAGGTGGTGCCCGACGCGGCGGTAGGCGCGGGGCCGACCGCGCGCGCCCGCGCAAGTACACCCGGGTCAACTCCGAGGTCGTCGACTACAAGGACCTGAACCTGCTGCGACGCTTCCTCTCCGACAAGGGGAAGACGCGCGGGCGCCGGGTCACCGGACTTTCCCGCCGCCACCAGCGACAGCTCTCGGTGGCGGTGAAGCGGGCGCGTGAAATCGCCCTGCTTCCCTACGTCGGAGAGCGCTGATGGCGCAGGCGATCCTGCTTCAAGACGTCGAGTCGCTCGGCGAGCGCGGCCACGTCATCGACGTCGCCCCCGGGTACCTGCGCAACTATCTGATCCCGCGCAAGCTGGCCCAGCCGGCCACCGCCGGGGCGCTCGAGGAAGCAAAACGCCGGATGGAGGCAGCTGAACGAGCCGAGAAGGTCCGCGCTGAGCGCGAAGCGGAGGCCGCCGGCCTGCTCTCCAAGACCGTGCTGACGATCCACCAGCGCGCCGGTGAGGACGGCAAGCTGTTCGGCTCGGTCGGCCCGAAAGAGATCGTCGACGCGCTGCGCGAGGCGCGCGACCTGCGGATCGACAAAAAAAACGTCCAGCTCGAGCAGCCGCTGCGCGAACTCGGAACCTTCATGGTCGAGATCCATCTCAAAGACGGCACCACCGCTGCCGTCAAGACCATCATCAGCGAGGAGAACTAGTCCTCCTTCGCCGTCGCAGGTCCGGCTGGGTTCGCTCCGAGCGGGCGACGGTCGGGCTCGCCGCGGTTGCCCTCGGTGCCGCCGGGTCGGTGATCGTCGGGCAGTTCAGCCGCATGCTCACTCGCCGGGCCAGCGAGGCGCACGATCCCGAAGCTCTGCTCGAATCGGCTCCCGCGGCCGCCGCCGACACGGTCGGGGTCGCCGTCCGCGGCTACGAAGAGGCGCCGCGCTACGAAACCGTCCTCTTCAACCTCCTCGCCGGCTTCCTCGGCTCCTTCGCCCTGGTGCGCCTCTCGACCTGGGCGATCCGCGACGGGCGCGGGCCCTTCCGCAACGTCAGCGTCGGGGGTCGCCACATCCACCACTTCGTGCCCGGCATCCTGCTCGCGTTCGGCTCGGGAACCGCCGCCCTCCTCACCGACGACGACGAGCTGGAGCAGTGGCTGGCGGTCCCGATGGGCGCCGGCTTCGGGCTCACCTTCGACGAGGCGGCGCTCCTACTCGACCTGCGCGACGTCTACTGGAGCCGCGAAGGCCTGCTCAGCATCCAGCTCAGCTTCGGCGCCACCGCAATTCTCAGCATCGCGATCCTCACCCTGCGGATGCTCCGCCGGGGGGAGCGGCGACAGGAGCAGGAGGGCCTGATCCCCCGGGGTCATCACCATCAGCTCTCCTTCGGAACTGCCGCATAAACCTCACGGGAGTGTGAATTCTTTTTGACGGCTTTTGCACGGAAGCCGCGCGTCACCGGTCGCCGCCTCTGGTTTGCTTGAGGAAGCGCCCCGCGCCGCCCCGGTTCCGCCGCCGTGCCGCCTTTACTGAGAACGATGCCGCAAACCCCAACGACCCACGTCCCCCCGCAGAACATCGAGGCCGAGGAGTCGGTGCTGGGCGCGATGCTGGTCGCCGAGTCGACCCTTACGCGGGTGATCGACGAGGTGAAGCTGAACGCGGCCGACTTCTACCTCGACAAGCACCGGCTGATCTTCGAAGTCGTCCACGACCTCTACGCCGCCTCGGACCCGGTCGACGAGCTGAGCGTCAGCGAGGCGCTCTCCCAGCGCAACAGGATCGAGGAGGCCGGGGGCCGCCACTACGTCTCTGAGCTGACCGCCAAGGTGCCTGCGGCCGCAAACGCCAAGCACTACGCGGAGATCGTCCAGCAGAACTCGCTGCTGCGCCGCCTGCTCGGCGCCGGGCAGGAAATCCAGGGGTGGGTCAATGAGCGCGACGGCGAACCGCGAGAGCTCTCCGAGCGGGCAGAGAAACTCCTCTTCGAGGTCGCCCACAAAGAGCAGGCAAGCGACTTCAAACTGCTGGGGGAAATCCTCCACGACGAGGTCGACCGCCTGGAGAAGCTCTCCACCGGCGAGCTCGAACTGACCGGAACCCCCTCGGGGTTCCGCGACGTCGATGCTGTCACCGGCGGCTTCCAGCCCGGCAACCTGATCATCGTCGCCGCCCGCCCGGCGATGGGCAAGAGCGCGCTGGTCGCCAACATCGCCGAAAACGTCGCGGTGAAGAAGGGCCAGGCGGTCGCCTTCTTCTCGCTCGAGATGTCCGAGGTCGAGCTGGCGCAGAGGTTCATCGCCTGCCGGGCGCGGATCTCCGGCGACAAGCTGCGTAAGGGCCAGGTCTCCAAACGCGACTGGCCGAAGGTGCTGCGCGCCTGCAACGAGCTGGAAGAGGCGCCGCTGTGGTTCGACGACTCCTCCGACCTCGGCATCCTCGACCTGCGGGCGAAGGCGCGCCGGCTGCACGCCCAGGAACAGGAGCGCGGCGGGCTCGGGCTGATCATCCTCGACTACATCCAGCTGATGCGCTCCGACGACCACCGAGCCAACCGGGTCGAGCAGGTCGGCCAGATCAGCCGCGGGCTGAAGATCCTCGCCCGCGAGCTCGAGGTCCCGGTGGTGGCGATCTCGCAGCTCTCGCGCGCCCCCGAGCAGCGGACGCCGCCGAAGCCGCAGCTCTCCGACCTGCGCGAGTCGGGGCAGATCGAGCAGGACGCCGACGTCGTCGCATTCCTCTACCGGGAGGACTACTACCGCGACCCCGACGAGGAGCCCGACGGCCTCGCCGACCTGATCATCGCCAAGCATAGGAACGGCCCGATCGGGACCAAAAAGCTGGTCTTCCTCGACCGCTATCCCAAATTCGCCGACCACGCTCATCAGGAACCGCCGATCGAGCAGCCCGCTGGCGAAGCGCCTCCGTTCGAGGACGCGGCGGCGGCGGGGCCTGAGTTCTGATGCCCGCGATCGCTCGCTCCGAGCCCTTCCGCGAACAGGCCTGCCCGCTGGGGGTGTGCGACGGATCGGGCTGGATCCTCGGCCCCGAGGACGTCGCACGGCCCTGCGAGTGCCGGGCCGAACGGCTCAACCGCGGCCGCAGCCGCGGCGTCGCCTCGGCGATCCCGGCGCGCTATCGCGGCGTCTCCTTCGACCGCCCCCCGGTCTCGGACATGGAGCGCGACATGGAGAAGCGCATCGCGGTGAACCACGCCCGCGACTACGTGGAGAACATCGACGACAACATCGCCACCGGGCGCGGCGTGTGGTTCATGGGAGGCACCGGGACCGGCAAGACGACGCTGGGCATGCTGATCGCCAAGGAAGCCATGGCGGCCGGTAAGACGGTGGGCATCTACTTCACGCCGAAGCTGCTGACCCGGATCCGCCAGACCTACCAGGAAGCCGAGAGCCGGGACGCCTACGGCCAGTTCTTCCGCCGCGTCACCTCGGTTGACCTCCTCTACATCGACGATCTCGGGTCGGAGCGCCACACCGACTGGGTCGTCGAGCAGCTGTACGCGGTGATCAACGAGCGCTACGAGAACCAGCGCCCGATGCTGGTCACGAGCAACGCGGAAGGCGACGTCGACAAGGGCCAGCAGCAGCTCGAGGACCAGATCGGCCGGCGCACGGTCTCCCGTTTGATCGAGATCTGCGAAACGCCCCTCCCCCTATTCGGGTCCGATCAGCGCTACCAAACCCGCGCCGCCAGCTAAACCGTCAGAATCCCCCGCGGCATGCCAGGCGTGGTCATAGTCGGCGCCCAGTGGGGCGACGAGGGCAAGGGGAAGGTCGTCGACCTCCTCGCCGAGCGGGCTACCACGATCGTCCGCTTCCAGGGGGGCAACAACGCCGGCCACACGATCGTCCGCGGCGGCGAGGAGTTCAAGTTCCACCTGATCCCCTCGGGCATCCTCCACGCCCAGAAGACCTGCGTGATCGGCAACGGCGTGGTCGTCGACCCGCGGGTCCTGCTGGGCGAGATCGACGGCCTGAAACGAGCCGGCGTGAGCATCAACAACCTGCGCCTCTCCGCCAACGCGCATCTGATCATGCCCTACCACGTGCTGCTCGACACCGCCGGGGAGACGAAGCTGGGGAAGCTCTCGATCGGCACCACCCGGCGCGGCATCGGGCCCTGTTACGCCGACAAGGCACTGCGGCTCGGGATCCGCGTCCAGGATCTGCTCGACGAGAAGATCCTGCGGACGAAGATCCGCGCCGCGCTGGAGCCCAAGCAGCAGGCGCTGCGCGAACTCTCGGTTCAGCGCCGCAAGCAGCTGAAGGAGGCCGGCGAGGACGCGAAGGCGGTCGACGGCGGCAGCGGCGTTCCGGACCCCCGCCTCGACCTGCACGCGATGGTCGAGGAACACATCAACTTCGGCCACCGGCTCGAGCCCCACATCACCGACACCGCCCGCCTTTGTTGGGAGGCGCTGGACGGCGGTGAGACGGTGATCTTCGAGGGCGCCCAGGCAACCCTGCTCGACCTCGACCACGGCACCTATCCCTTTGTCACCTCGTCCAACCCGATCGCCGGAGCGGCCACCGTCGGCGCCGGCATCGGGCCGAAGGACATCGACGAGGTCTGGGGGATCGCCAAGGCCTACGCGACCCGCGTCGGCGCCGGTCCCTTCCCGACCGAGCTGTTCGACGACGTCGGCGAGCAGATGCTGCAGAAAGGCCACGAGTTCGGGACGACGACCGGGCGGCGGCGACGCTGCGGCTGGCTGGACCTGGTCGCCCTCCGCTACGCCGTCCGCCTCAACAGCATGGACGCGCTGGCTGTCACCAAGCTCGACGTCCTCAGTGGGATCGGCCCCCTCCGGGTAGCGGTCCGCTACCGCTCCAAGGAAGGCGCGGTGCTGGACACCTTCCCCTACCACCAGTCCATCCTCCACTCGGCGACACCGGAGTACGAGGAGCTGCCCGGATTCGACCTCGACCTGACGTCTTGCCGAAGTGCCGGCGATCTCCCGCGCGAGGCCCGCGACTACCTCGACTTCATCGCCGAGTTCGTCGGGGTGCCGGTGCGGCTCGTCGGGGTCGGACCGGACCGCGAGCAGGTCATCTGGCTGCAGTAGCCCGCGTCATTTGTTGCGGTCGATGGGCGCGGCGGTGACGATCGTCCACTTCCCGTTCTGCTGGATGACCGGTAGGACCCAATCCCTTTCCGGGCCGTGCCACTGAGCGTAGCCACGATGTTTCTTGACGCGCAGGCTGTCGATCGGGCCGGTGAGGGTGTTTTTGCCGTCGCCCGAGGCACTCTCGTCGAAGTAAGCGAGCGCAGCCGGGCAATTCGTCACCTTGCCGTCGGTGACGGCATGCGCGTCTGCGACGAGGGATCTGCGATAGCCGCGGCTGAAGTACTTACAGTCGGCCGCCCAGTCTTCCGCGCTGCGGGCCCGCATCCATTCGTGAATCACCTGCGAGGCCGCTCCCCGTTCGGCAGGGGTCGCCTCGTGGCCAAAGTACTGGACGAAGTTGTCGCCCCCTCGAACCAGGAACTCGCGTGACGGGCCCTTGACCCACGGGTAGAACACGTCCTTGCCGCCGGTGGTCTCGCCGCTCGAGCCACTGCCGCAACCCGCGATCGCGATCGCCAGCGCAAGCGCCGCCGCCGAGAACCATCTGTGCACCCCGACCATCGAACCCCCCTCTCGCTCTCCCGAAAAACTATTTTAGGAAAAAGAAGCCCGAGCGGTTGGTCGGCTGCTCTACAGTCTGTCGAGTGGCTTCCAGTAGACGCTCGACGAAGTTGAACGAGCGGCTGCCCCGGGGGAGACACGGTTTGCCGAGGGAGGCGGTGACCGAATCCCAGCGCAACCGCATCCACCAGGCGATGATCGAGGTGGTCTCCGCGCGAGGCTATCCCGAGACGCGGGTCGTCGACGTGATCGGCGTCGCCGGGGTCTCCCGCAAGACGTTCTACGAGCTCTTCGAGAGCAAGGAGGACTGCTTCCTCGCCACCTACGACGTACTCCTCGAAAACCTCCTCGGCGAAGCGACCAACGCCTTCGAGTCGCGATCAGGCGAGCCCTGGCCGCGGCGCATCGCCGCCGCTCTGGAGGCGCTGCTCGGGCATCTGGCCCGGCACCCGGACGAGGCGCGCTTCGCGATCGTCGAGGTGCTCGCCGCCGGCCCCAAGGCCCTCGCCCGGCGGGATGCGGCGCTGCGCCAGTTCACCGGCTTCCTCGAGTCGGGGCGCTCTGAGAGTTCCGTCGATCTGCCGGGTATCACCTCGATCGCGGTTGCCGGCGGAATCAACGAGCTGCTCTACAGCGAGATCCTCCACGGAGCGGTGAGTCGGCTTCCCAGCCGGCTTCCAGACCTGATGTTCTGGGTCACGCTGCCCTACCTCGGTGCCGAGGCGGCAACCGCCGAGCGGGAGAAGGTTCGCCGGGGGAAGCCTCGCCCTTGAAGCCTGGGTGATCCGCTTCTTTGGACGCTACGGCGGGTTTACGAATGAGGCGGGGGTGGTAGTTTGACCCGCTGGAGAGACGTTCAAGAATACGTTCCGACGGCATCGGACCCAGGACGGGCAGGCCGCAAAGGAGAGATATAGGGATATGCGTAAGTACTTGATGTTGTCGATGGCCCTCGCGGCCCTCATCGCCGTCAGCGTGGCTGGCATCGCCACCGGCGCAAACAAACCGGTGACGGTCGAAGCGGGCAATCTCGTCTTCACCTTCAACGGCGGCTTCAGCCCGACCAAGCTGCCGAAGAACAAGCTCGCCCCGATTACGCTCACCGCTTCCGGGAAAATCTCGACCAAGGACGGGACGCACCCGCCGGCGCTGAAAGAAACGATCGTCGAAACCGACAAGAACGGCGCCATCAACGTCAAGGGCATCCCTGTCTGCAAGTCGGGTCAGCTGCAGTCGCGCGACACCAAGGCGGCCGAAAAAGCCTGCGGCAAATCGATCATCGGCACCGGCAAGACGACCGTCGAGGTCCAGTTCCCGGAATCGAAGCCGATCGACGTCGACAGTAAGTTGCTCGTCCTCAACGGCGGCACCAGCGGCGGCACCACGACCCTCTACATCCACGCCTACTTCTCGGCGCCGGTGACCGGGGCGATCGTGACCACGCTGAAAATCAAGAAAGTCAAGAACGGCCGCTACGGGCTGAAAACCATCGCCACGATCCCGAAAATTGCGGGCGGCAGCGGCTCGGTGAAAACGTTCAATCTGACCATCAACAAAAAGGGCGTCCTCACCGCCAAATGCCCGGACGGCAAGCTCCAAGCCAAGGCGACCGCGATCTTCTCGGACGGCACCAAAGCCTCCGCCGGGATCATCCGGACCTGCACCGGCACCTGAGGAGCTGAAGACCCCGAGGCTTCGTCCTCGCGGTAAACAGCAGGCGAGAAGGGCGGCTACGGCCGCCCTTCTTTTTGCTCGCGACGCGGTTGCGCGCGCCGCACGCGAGTAGTACAAATAGGCGTACTCGATTAAACCCAGTTGTTTAGATTGGCGGCGATGTTCTCGGGGAGCGACAGCCTGTCTACCGCGGTCGAGACTGCGAGACACCAGACCCTGGATCCCCTGGCGGAGGAGAGCGCGGAGGCGCTCGAGCTCGACCCCCGCCAGCTGGCGGAGATGGAGAACTACCTCCATGACGCCTGGTTCTTCGGGATCCGAACTGGCCACGCCGTCATGGTCGAGACGAAGATGGGGCAGAGCGATCCCAAGCCGGTGATCCTCGGGATGCAGGCCGAGTTCCAGGAGCTGATGGAACGCTGCGCCGAGGCTCTCGACACCAGTGTCGGAACCACCATCCAGGCCTGGGACTATCTCGGCAGAGCCTGGGTCGCGGGTACCAGGTTCTGGGAAGTCGAGATCGCAGCCCGGATCATCGAAGCCCAGAGCGGCGGCTTCGGCGAAGTCCCTGACAGCTGAGACACAGGCTCGAAAGTCGGGGGCTTCCTTTTGCGCGCCGCATCCGATAGCGTTCCCAATTAGTCAGATGTATTCGTTCAGATGGAGACTTCTGGTGGGGACGGTAACCCTCGCGGTTCTGATCGCCGGCTGCGGCGGTGGAGACAGCCCTACCACGAGCGCCGCGATCAGCAAGCGGGTCCTGCTCGAGAAGGGGAACGCTGCCTGTAAGAAGGACAACGAGAAGATCTCGGCGGCCTTCGACAAATTCAGCAAGAAGCCGGGATACGACGAAGTCGAGTTTGCGGCGCAGAACGTGCTCCCGATCCGGGAAGCGCAGATCCGTCGCCTACAGCGGATGGGGCCGCCGGATGAAGACGTCGAACGCTTCGAACGGCTGCTCGCGGCGATGGAAGAGGGGGTGGAGCGCGCCAAGCGCGATCCTTCATCGCTCATCGCTCTGAGGGACGAATACGCCTTCTGGACGGCCCTCGAACTCGGGATCGCCTTCGGCCTCGATCGATGCTTTCTGAATTGAGGCTGGGTGGCCACAGGGGGCTGTGGGCCAGCACGGCCCTCTCGTTACTCGTCCTGACCTTCGCCGCCTGTGGCTCCGGGGAGAAGGCCGAAGACTCTGGCAGCCGAACCATTCCCAAGGCCATCTTCATGAAGAGAGTGCTGGCGATCTGCGGCCAGGCCAATGAGGAAATCACCCGTGTGTACGGTAGATACGCCGAGCGGCCGTACCCAGGGGGGAGGCCGCCGACCAGCGAGAAGATGAACGCGGTAGCCGAGGAAGTCGTGATCCCGGCCAGGAGGAAGCAGGTTCGCCGCATCCGCGCTCTCGGGTTTCCCCCGGGAGAGGAGCGTCAGGTGAGAGAGATCCTCGCGGCCATCGAAGAAGGGATCGAGGAAGGCGAAAGGGATAGGCGGACCCTGCGGGCCGACGGAGTCAGGTACGCCTTCACCAGGGCATTGGAGCTGGAGGGCGAATACGGCCTCGGAGCGTGTGTGACGGGGTAGTTCAACGCGGGCACGGGTCGCGCGGCCGAGGGAGCGGCCTCGACCGCGACCCGTGCTCAGGGCATAGCCTCAAATGGTGCAGGCACTGGCGTCGTATTCCCTCGCCCGCTCGTTGGCATCCTTGAAGATGACCAGATATTCGTTGCGGGTTTCCCAGATATCCGCCGTCGCCTTCGCTGCTCCATCTTCTCTGGCTTTGATCAAATCCTCGGCCCGTTCCTTGCCTTCTTCGGGAAGGCCGATCTCGGCAATGTTCTCCGTGGTGTTTTCGTAGACCCCCATCATTTTGCCGAGGTTTTCTTCCTGGAAGTCTCGGGTCGGCTTCCGCTTCCCTTCGGAGTACAGATTCGAGATCTTTTCGTAGACTTCGCTGCTTTCTTGGGCGCCGTTGTTGCAGGCCACCTTGAGCTGCTGTTCGAATTCCTTCTCGGTCAAGGTGGAATCGCTGCCCCCACACCCAGCCGCAACCAGGACCAGCGCCATCAGCGCCGCAATTGCCGTCGCCTTTCTGCTCACGTTTCCCCTCCCAAAGCCATCGTAAAACGAAAGATATTGATTGAACGAGAAGCTTAACTTATTGAAGGCACGGCTGCAGGCCAAAAAAATGGCCCCTCTCGATCTCGAGAGGGGCCATTGACCAACGACCCGCAGCCGTTATTCGGCAGTTACAGCCCAGGTGCCGTAAGCGAATGAGCCGACACCGGAAGGCAGGAATCCAATAACCGCACCGGTGGTAAACGATATGGGTCCTGACGGGTATCCAGCGAAGGTGACGTTTCCTTCATTTTTGGCGTAGAGGCAAAGCACTCCAGGTTCAGCCGAAGGCTGATCGACAGTCCCCGGGCATAGCGGCTGGGGCCTTTCTTTGAATTCACCCGCGACTTCGTCGAAGTATTTTTCTTCGCTGTTCGCTTGGATCACATGCACCTCTGGCGCTGCTTCCAGCTGGAGGTTGAAGGACACTGACACCTGCTGGACCCCGGTGCCGGGCGAATTGCCGAATGCCCACGCACCCGTCTCAGTTGCTTCTGGGGGCAGCGTGCAAATAGGGTTCTGCTCGCTGCAGGCGCCATCTTCCCCGTCGTCGCCAGGAACTCCTGGCACACCCTGTTTTCCTTCGTTTCCAATGTCGCCTTTCTGGCCAGGGTCGCCTTTAGGTCCCTGAGGCCCAATTGCACCAGGAGCGCCGTCTTGCCCAGCGAACTGCTTGGCGATCTTCTTGACTTCCTTCTTCTGCTTGCCGTTGAGGCCGGTCGCGGCCACGGCCACTCCGGTCAGCGCGACGACGAGCGCCACGATCGCCACGACCAGACCGGCCGTGCCGAGCTTGCTGTGAATACGAGAGATCATTTTTCCTCCCCTTTACATGGACAGTTGTACCGTCGACGGACGGCTTCCTGGTCGCGGAACGCTGGTGCGCCGGGCTCGCCGGCAGGAAGCAGATGCCGATTACTCGGGTAGTTACACGCCTCCCACACGTTGTCCCTCCGGTCCCCCTTCATCGTTCAGGCCGAGCGCGTCCCTGGCGCGCCAGGAGCATGAAATTAGTGTACGCCGCCAACCATGTCAAGGAACCCTCGTAGTTGCGCGAAGTTGCCCTTTCTGAATGCTCCACGTATCTTTAGTGCATGGATGCCGAGGCGCATGGGGGGTCGATCACGCTCATCACGTTGGGGCCCGAGGGGACCTGCCATGAGCGCGCCTGTCGGCGCTACATGGACTTTCAGGGCATCGAGGACTACGAGTTCGAGTTCATCAGCGACTTCCTCGACGGGCTCGAGCGGGTGCGCGGGCGGGCGGAGGCGTTCCTCGTGCAGTGCAGCGCTCACCCGAAGGTGCACGAGGTCACCGAGCGCTACTGGCGGGAGGTCTTCGTCGTCGACACCTTCGTCTACCCGACCAAGCATCTGGTGGTGCTCAGCCGGAGAGAGGTGGAGCGGCCCCGATCGCTCGGAATCGTGCCGGCCACCAAGGGCTACGTCGACCTCTCCCAGTGGGAGGAGGTGATCGACGTCGTCTCCAAGCCGGTCGTCGGCGAGGGCCTGCTGCGCGGCTCCTACGATTCCGGCCTCACTCACATGGAGCACGCCGAGGAGCATGCTGACGAGCTGCGGCTCGATCTCGACATCGGCGAAATCGACACCACCTGGGTCGTCTACGGCCGCGAGAAGCGCTTCCGGGGAGAGCTGATTGGGATTCCCTCGGCCGAGCTCTTCGAGCGGGACGGCGCGGGCGGCGCCAAGGTCCCGCCGGTCCACGCCTAGC
>Ga0307280_10000010_pt1 | contig 79014 bp, 73 predicted proteins | sample ER_DNA_119_FD_194479 | JGI IMG/M metagenome (GOLD analysis project Ga0307280, IMG submission 194479) | Bulk soil microbial communities from the East River watershed near Crested Butte, Colorado, United States - ER_DNA_119 | ecosystem: Environmental > Terrestrial > Soil > Floodplain | place...
CTTGTACTTTTTCGGTGTCCCGCCTTCGGACGACTGACGGCGTTTCACCGAAAAAGTTGAGAGAGGGGCTTCACCGACACCCCACTCAGCGTCTGAGACGTCGCTGCTTCGATCTCGACGGGCACGAACTGACCGGGCTCGGCGACCCCGTCGAAGTTGACCGCCTTGCCATGGCGGGTGCGGCCGCGCAGCTTGGTCTCGTCGGTGCGGCTCGTGCCTTCGACGAGCACCTCCATCGTCCGGCCGACGAAGCGCTGGGCGCGCTCGGCGGCGCGCCGCTGGACCACCTCGACGAGACGTTGCAGCCGCTCGACCTTGACCGGGTGCGGCAGCTGCCCCTCCATCGTCGCCGCCTCGGTTTCGCGCCGCGGCGAGAAGATGAAGGTGAAGGCGCCGTCGTAGCCGACCTCCTCCGCGACCTCCAGGGTCTCCTCGAAGTCCCGCTCGGTCTCGCCGGGAAAGCCGACGATGACGTCGGTGGTGATCGCGCAGTCGGGGACGTGCTCGCGGATCAGCGCCACGCGGTCCATGTAGCGACCGCGGTCGTAGGTGCGGCGCATCCGTTTGAGCACGGCGCTGGAGCCCGACTGCAGCGGCAGGTGGATCTGCTCGCACAGCGCCGGCAGCTCGGCGTGGGCGCGGATCACGTCCTCCTTCATGTCCTTCGGGTGGGGGCTCGTGTACCGGATCCGCTCGATCCCCTCGATCGCGTCGACCCGCTGCAGCAGGTCGGAGAAGCCGATGCGGCTGTCCAGCGGCAGGTCCCGTCCGTAGCTGTTGACGTTCTGGCCCAGGAGGGTTACCTCGCGCACCCCGTCGGCCGCCAGACCTTCCGCCTCGGCGATCAGCTCCTCGGGGTCGCGGCTGACCTCGCGGCCGCGGGTCGAGGGGACGATGCAGTACGAGCAGACGCAGTTGCACCCCTGCGAGATCTGCAGCCAGCCCTGGAACTCGCGCTCGCGCCGGGCCGGCAGGTGGCCGGAGAAGTCCTCGAACTCGAAGTAGCCCTGGGCGGTGATCGAGTCGCTGTTGAGGAACTCCGCGAGCTTGTGGATCTGCCCGGGGCCGAAGGCGACGTCGACGAACGGGAACCGCTCGAAGACCTCCTCCTTGACCGACTGCGCCCAGCAGCCGCCGACGCCGACGATCCGCCCGGGGTCTTCGGACTTCAGCCGCTTCGCCTCACCGAGATGGGCGACGAAGCGACTGTCGGCCGACTCGCGGATCGAGCAGGTGTTGAAGAGGATCAGATCCGCCTCTCCCCTCTCGCTCGCCTCCTCGTATCCGAGCGAGGCCAGCATCCCCCGCATCCGCTCGGAGTCGTGCACGTTCATCTGGCACCCGAAGGTGGTGACGTGGAACTTCTGGGCCATGGGACGCAGAGTAGCGTCGCGTCGAGCGCCCAGCACTACTCGACTTCGAGGGTCCCTTCCATTCCGGCCGGGGCGTGGCCCGGCACGGTGCAGAGGAAGGTGTAGGTCCCGGCTTCGAGGTCGGCTGAGACCGATTCCTTGCTTTCGGCGATCGGTTCGAATCCGGCCAGTTCTTCGCCGTCTTTCTCGATCACCACGTTGTGCGGGATCGCCGACGGGTTGTCGAAGTCAATCGTGACTTTGCCGGGTTTCGCGGCCAGCTCGGTCTTGTCGAAGAGCAATGCGGTGGGATCGGCCGCGAGCTGCAGCGTGGTCGAGGCTCCGGCTTTCTCTTCGGCTTCCCCTTCGCCCCCCTCGCTTTCACCGTCGGGAGCGCCGCCCTCGGCCTCGGCCTCTTCGATCTCTTCGCCGGCTTTCTCGAGCTCGGCCGCCTTCGCCTCCTGCTCCTCCGACGAGTAGCGCACGGCAAAGTTGGCGGCACCGACGACGAAGACCCCGAACCAGATGAGGACGATCGGCATCGCCCGGCCCGGGAAGCCCTTCAGTTTCAGCCCTAGGAAGCTGACGGTGACCGCCGAGACGGCGAGGATGCCGCCGCAGACGTAAAAAAGAGTCTCGTTGCTCATATTGCAGGCGCGATCCTATAGAGGTCCGAACTCAGATCGCCGCGAGGCGAATGCGGCCCTACGCCGCCTTCGCCTCGGCCACGGGGACAGGCGCCTCGCCCTCAGCGGCCGGCGGGGCCTCACCGTCGATCCCGAGCGCCGTCCGGACCTTGGTTTCGATCTCCAGCGCCAGCTCCGGATTGTCGACCAGGAACTGCTTGGCGTTGTTGCGCCCCTGGCCGAGGCGGGTCTCTCCGTAGGAGAAGAAGGAGCCCGATTTCTGCACCAGGTCCTGCTCCATGCCGAAGTCGAGCAGGCCGCCCTCGCGTGAGATGCCGACGCCGTACTCGATGTCGAATTCGGCCTGGCGAAATGGGGAGGCGACCTTGTTCTTGACGACTTTGACCCGGACCCGGTTGCCGACCGCCTCGGTCCCTTCCTTCAGGGTCTCGATCCGGCGGATGTCGAGGCGCTGTGAGGCGTAGAACTTCAGCGCCCGGCCGCCCGGCTGGGTCTCCGGCGAGCCGAACTGGACGCCGATCTTTTCGCGGATCTGGTTGGTGAAGAGGCAGACGGTTTTGGTCCGGTTGAGGTTGCCGGCCAGTTTCCGCATCGCCTGCGACATCAGCCGCGCCTGCAGCCCGACCGTGGTGTCGCCGATCTGCCCGTCGAGCTCTGCTTTCGGGGTCAGCGCCGCGACCGAGTCGATCGCGACCACGTCGACCGCCCCGGAGGCGATCAGCCGGTCGGCGATCTGCAGCGCCTGCTCCCCGTAGTCGGGCTGGGAGACCAGCAGCTCGTCGGTGTCGACCCCGATCGCCCGCGAGTAGACCGGGTCGATCGCGTGCTCGGTGTCGATGAAGGCGCAGATGCCGCCCAGCGACTGGGCCTGGGCGATGATGTGGTTGACCAGCGTCGTCTTGCCCGAGGACTCCGGGCCGAAGATCTCGACGATGCGGCCCCGCGGCACGCCGCCGATGCCGAGCGCCAGGTCGAGCGCCAGGGAGCCCGTCGGGATCGCCTCGACCTTGACCGTGCCCTTGTCGCCCAGCCGCATCAGGGAGCCCTCGCCGAACTCTTTCCTGATTCCGCTGACGGCGTTCTCCAGCGCGGCATCTTTCGCTTTTGCCTCCTTGGCGGAGACGTCGTTCAAGCTCGTTTTCCTGTCTGCCATCTCATCACCTCACTGCTGCCTCATCCGGGCAGCTGGACTTGTGCCAACGGCACGTAGCGCGCACCCGTCGGCTGGAGTTCAGAACGGTAAAGCGTCATCCGGCGGCAAATCCGTGCCTCGGACAACCCATCGGGGAGCTTCCCCGGCGGTTCGGAGACGACCGACGGACGCCGCGATCCCCGCCCCTCGGGGCGCACCCGAGCGACGGTGACGTGAGGCCAGAACGGCCGCTCGTCGGGCTTGTAGAAGCCCGCTTCGGCGAGGCCCTGCTCGACCTCCACCTGCAGCGCCTCGGTCCCCGGAGACAGCGCCGGAAGCGCATAGAGGCGCGCCCTCCCCCGCGGCGGCCGTTGCACCGGGTCCAGCAGCTCCACCCAAGGTGCCGGTCCGGTGCGCTCTCGCACCGCCGCGGCGATCGCCTCGATCTCCTCCTCCGGCCGGAAGCCGAGGAAGGCCAGGGTGACGTGCAGGGACTCAGGCGCGACCGGCCTCAGCGCCGGATCGGACAGCGCCACCCTCCCCCAATTCCCGACCCCCTCTCGGAGCTCGTCCGGGAGGTCGAGCGCCACGAACAGGCGCGCCCGAGGTCTTTTCGGTCTCTCCTTCGCCACGGCCGCCACGCTACGGGGCCAGGACGCGAGGAACAACACCACAAAGCCAAATTACGGCTACGACTTGGTGCCCTTTTTCTCACCGAGCAGCATTCGCAGCAGGTGCATCCCGACCAGGGCCGAGCGTTCCCGCACGTCGAGCCGCCCGCCGGGTATCACGGGGTCGCGGGCGATTGTCGTCCCGTCCTCGAGCCGCGCGTTGAAGCAGACGTAGCCGACCGGCTTCTCTTCGCTACCGCCGCCGGGGCCGGCGACCCCGGTGATCGATACCGCCACGTCGGCCTCGAAGCGCTCCAGCGCCCCGATTGCCATCGCCTCGGCGACCTCGGGGGAGACCGCCCCCCTGGCCTCGATCAGGTCGGGGTCGACGCCGAGCAGGTCGCGCTTGGCCTCGTTGGAGTAGGCGACGACGCCGCCGGCCATGTACTCCGAGGCGCCCTCCAGGTCGGTGACCCGCGCCGCCAACAGGCCGCCGCTGCAGGACTCTGCCAGCCCGAGCCGATGGCCCAGGAGCAAGGTGGCCACCTGGGCGTCGATCGTCTCGCCGTCGAGGCTGAAGGTCTCCTCCCGGTGGCGCTCGACCAGCCCGCCGCGGACCGCCTCCGCCACCTCCAGCGCCTCGTCGCGATAGCGGACGTCGATCTCGATCTCGCCGCGCCGCAGGCAGGTCGTGATCTCCACCGCGTCGAGCTCCAGCCCGCCGGACTCCAACTCGCGCAGGCTCTTGGCGATCTCGGACTCCGGCACCCCGAACATCCGCATCGTGTAGCCGCGCAGGGGCGTGGCCCGGCTCAGCAGCTCGCGCACCGGCTCGGCCTCCAGCGCCACCGGCCACATCGGCTGCAGCTCGCGCGGGGGGCCGGGCAGAACGATCACGACCCGCTCGCCGGCCGGCACCACGAGCCCCGGCGCCGTTCCGACCGGGTCGAGGGGGACCGCCCCCTCGGGAACCATCGCCTGCTTGCGGTTCGCCTCCCGCAGGGCCTCCGGATCGAGCCGGAAGCGCTGCGCGAAGCCCTCGAGGATCTTGGCGATCTTCGCCTCGATCTCCTCGTCGAGGCGCATCTCGCGCCCGGCGAAGCGGCCGACGACCTCCGCGGTCAGGTCGTCGGCGGTCGGTCCCAACCCGCCGGTGGTGACGATCAGGTCCATTCCCTCGGCCGCCATGAAGCGCAGCGCGGCTTCCAGGTCGTCGGGACGATCGGCGACGACGAGGATGTGGGCAACCTCGACCCCCCGCTCGGCGAGCTGTTCGGACACCCAGGGACCGTTGCTGTCCGCGATCCGGCCGGTCAGCACCTCGGTGCCGGTGACGACGATTCCGGCGCGGATCACGTGCAGGTGGGCCGTTCGCCTTCGGGGAGCTCGCGAACCGCGCCGCGGGTACCGACCTCGAACCCGATCGGGCTCGGGGGTTCGGGGAGTCTTGCCTGCTTTCCGTCCACGGTCATGGTCACGGCGCCGTTGCCCAGCGCGAGGGTGAAGCTACCGGAGCGGAACGGCCCTTCGGCTTCACCCGACGAGAGGATGGCCCCGTCGATCAGCGGTCTCCCCCCGCCGTCGAGGAGGCAAACCCAGACTTCGCCCTTGGCCAGGAGCTTCAGGGTGTGCCCGGCGGGCTCCGGTTTCGAGCGGGCCTCGTTGGATCGTCCGCCCCGCGCTGCGCCCGGCGCCTCCCCGGCCGGTGCCGATTCGTCCGCTCCGCGGCCGCCGGCGAGGCCGATCGCGATCAGCGCGCCGACGACCGCCGCCAGGACGAGGGCGGTGACCAGTCGCGGGGGGACCTGCCAGCGCCGACCGCGGCGGCGAGTTACCTTCCGCGGCCTGGGGTCGACCCTCGGCAGCCGCTCGCCGGGTCGCGCGGCCCCTCGCGCCCGCCGCTGTTCGTCGGCAAGTCGATCTCCGTCGAGGCCCAACAGGGCGCCGTAGGTGCGGATGAATGCACGGGCGTAGGTGTCGCCCGGCAGCTGATCCCAGTCTTCGTTCTCCAGCGCCTGCAGGTAGCGGGCGCGGATCTTGGTCTCCTCCTCGACGTCCTGGAGGCTGAGCTTGCGCCGGGTGCGGGCGTCGCGAAGCTTGGTCCCGACTCCATAGTCCACGCATCCATTCTGCGCCCGCGAGGGCTTCGACGCAAAGTCTTCGATCTAAAGCGACTGAGCCTCGGGCTCGGAATCGACCGCAACCGGCGCGGGCTCCGAGTCGGTGCCGCCGAGCACGCGCGACAGATCGGCCTGGGTGATCAGCACCTGGCGCGGTTTGGACCCCTCGTAGCCGGAGATGACTCCGCGCCGCTCCAGCATGTCGATCAGGCGCCCGGCCCTGGTGTAGCCGACGCGCAATCGCCTCTGGATCATCGAGACCGAAGCGGTCTCCGTCTGCACGACCAACCGGATCGCCTCGTCGAGGAGATCGTCGCTGTCGGGGTCGAAGTCGCCGTCGCGGCTCTCCTCGGCGGCCTCCGCGGGCGTCTCCAGCAGCTCGTCCTCGAACTCGGGTTCCCCCTGCTTGGCCCAGTGCCCGGTGATCCGGGCGATCTCGTCCTCGGTGATGAAGGCGCCCTGGACGCGGGAGAGTTTCGAGGTACCGGCGCCGCGGAAGAGCATGTCCCCCTGGCCGAGCAGCGCCTCCGCCCCGCCCTGGTCGAGGATCACGCGGGAGTCGGTCTGCGAAGAGACGGCAAAGGCGATCCGCGAGGGGATGTTGACCTTGATCGTGCCGGTGATGATGTCGGTCGAGGGCCGCTGCGTCGCCAGCACGAGGTGGATGCCGGTGGCGCGCGACTTCTGCGCCAGGCGGATGATCGAGTCCTCGACTTCGGCCGGGGCGACCATCATCAGGTCCGCGAGCTCGTCGATCACGCAGAGGATGTGCGGCAGCGGCGATTCGCCCTTCTTGCGCCGTACCCGGTTGAGCTCGTCGAGGTTGCGGGCGCGAGCCTCGCTCATGATCCCGTAGCGGCTCTCCATCTCGCCGATCAGGTTGGAGAGGACGTTGGCGGCGAGCCGCGGCGAGGTCACCACCGGGGTGAGCAGGTGCGGGACGTTCTCGTAGTGGTTGAGCTCGACCTGCTTGGGATCGACCAGCACCAGGCGAACCTCGTTCGGCGAGGCCTGCATCAGGATCGAGGAGAGGATCGCGTTGACGCAGCCGCTCTTGCCCGAGCCGGTGGTTCCGGCGACGAGGACGTGCGGCATCTTCGCGATATCGGTCCAGACCGCGTTGCCGTCGATTCCCTTGCCGAGCCAGGCGACGAGGGGCGAGGTCTTCTCCGGCCGGCCGGCGTAGATGTCGCCGAGGCGGACCATCTTCCGGGTCCGGTTGGGGACCTCGACCCCGACCGCCTGCTTGCCGGGGATCGGCGCCAGGATGCGGATATCGGTCGAGGCCAGCGCGTAGGCGATGTCGTTGGCCAGCTCGGTCACTTTCTTGACTTTGGTGCCGGGTGCGAGGCGCAACTCGAAGCGGGAGACGTGGGGGCCGCTGACGACGCCGACGATCTTTGCCTCGACCCCGAAGTGACCCAGCGTCTCCACCAGCTTGCGGCCGACCGCTTCCTGGTCCTTCGGATCGGGACCTTTGTCGCCCTTGCCGCGCTCGAGCAGCTTTGGCGAGGGGGGCCGGTAGTCGATCTCCTCCGACATCGTCACCCCGCGCTTGGAGCCCATCGGGGTGAGACCGGCGTGGGCACGGTCCCCCTCGTCGATGACCGCGACCGCGTCCTCGGAGTCGTAGTTCTGCAGCTCGACCTGCTCGCCCTCGGGCTCGACCTGGTCCTCTTCGCTGGTCTCGGCATCGAAGATCTGGGTGTCGAAGTCGTCCTCCTCGGCGAGCGCCACGGTCGGCTCGAAGTCCTCCTCGTCCTCCGGGTAGCCGCTCATCACGTCGGTCTGCCCCGCCAGGGTCGCCGCCTCCGCCCGCGCCTCGCGGTGCTCGCGCCAGTCGGCGTGGGTCTTGACGACGGTGCGCGCGGCGGCATCGCCACCGGCGAAGAGACCGCGGAAGATGCCCCTCGAGCCCCTGCCGATGGCCTTGGCCAGGTCGGAGACCGAGGTCCCGGTCAACAGCATGCCGCCGACGACGAGCAGCAGCACGGTGAAGATCCGGGCGCCGACGTTGCCGAAGAGGTAGGTGAGCGCAGTTTCGGTGCCGTAGCCGACCTTGCCCCCCTCCCAACCGAAGAAGAGGACAAAGACCAGGTAGACGCCGAAGGCGATCAGGAAGAGGGCGATCAGGTCGAGGTGGCGCTGCTCGAGGGCGGCGGGCAGCCTCAGGCCACGCTCGGCCTTCTTCGGCTTGCGTTTCGAGGCCGCTTTGCCCCGTCGCGCCGCCCCAGCGCGCTTCTTACGCACGAACATTGGCTTTTCGTTCGACGCCGGCGGCGCCAGCCCTGCGAGCTGAGTGGCCCGCCACTAAATTCGGGCTAAATGTCGCGCGGAGCGGCAATTGCCGTGGGTACCATCGTTCGATGCTCTCCGAGATCGACCAGATCGGCGGCCGGGTCCTGATCGTCGAGGACGACGTCGACATCGCCGACGTCCTGCGCCGCTCGCTCCGCAACGAGGGCTACGAGGTCCGCACCTCCGCCGACGGAATCGAGGCGCTCGACGTCGCCGCCGGCTTCGTGCCGGACCTGGTGGTACTCGACCTCGGCCTGCCGGGAATGGACGGGGTCGAGGTTTGCCGGCGCCTGCGCAGCGACGGCGACGTGCCGATCCTGATGCTGACCGCGCGCTCGGAGACCGAGGACCGGGTCACCGGCCTCGACAGCGGAGCCGACGACTACCTCGTCAAGCCGTTCGAGCGCCAGGAGCTGCTGGCCCGCATCCGCGCCCTGCTGCGCCGCCGGCCGCCGCGCGGCGCCGCCTCCCTCGAGGTCTCCGACCTCACCCTCAACCCCGACACCCGCGAGGTGCGCCGCGGCGAGCGGGAGATCGAGCTGACCAACCGCGAGTTCGAGCTGCTCGAGTTCCTGATGCGGAACGAGCGCCTCGTCGTCTCCCGCGAGCGCCTGCTCGACGAGGTCTGGGGCTACGACCCGATGGCGGCGACCAACACGATCGACGTCTTCATCTCCAATCTGCGACGCAAGCTGGAGGACGGCGGCGAGGGGCGCCTGCTGCACACCAAACGCGGCGCCGGCTACGTCCTCAAGGCCTGAGCCGGAACTTTTAAAACCGCTTTAGGGCCGGCCCCTAGATTGATCCGCGGACGAGACACATTGCCCGTCGGAGCATCTCCCCAGATTTAGCTCCGGCGGGCTTTTTCGTGGGATCGAGCGGCACAAAAAAGGCGCCCGCGTTTCCGCGGGCGCCTCTCTGGGTTCGGTGCCTCTCAAATGCGTTTCTTATTTCGTCCGCAGCACCTCGGCAACTCCCAGGTAGGTCGTGCCTTTGAGGACGGCCGTGTTGGTTCCGGCCGGAGACGGGGTGCCCAGGATCGAATCGACCAGCGGGTCGACCGCCCAGGAGAACAGGAACCCGCCGCAGCCGCTCGCGCCCGGAGCGCTGAACGAGTTGTCGACGAGTTTGTTGTTTTTGAAATAGATGAACCCGCCGTTCGGGTCCTCCAGCCCTTCTCCCGTGTCGCCGGAAATCGGTTTATTGGGAGCCGGCGGCGCCGTGGTACCCGTGATCAGGTTCAGCTGCACGGGGTTCGAGTTCGAGCCGATGTAGCAGTTGCTCCCCAGGAACGGGTTGCTCAGCTTGACCTTGACCGGCAATCCGAACACCGTTCCCGTTTTGGTCAGCGCGTTGAAGAAGTTCGCTTTGACGGACGATGCAGAGCCCGCCAGTTCAACCGTCGCGGTGACGCCGGTGAACCCGTTGTTGATCGTTTCGTTGAACAGGTCCTTGAGAATCTGCGGCCACCAGGCCGGAGCCGTAATTCCCAGAAGGCCTCCGGGTACCGGCTGTGCGGTTTTCGCGATCACGAGGCCGTCGGTGGGCGCGACGAAGGTCAGCGGTCCGAAAATGCTTTCCGGCCCGTAGGCTCCGCCTTTCAAAATCACCGGGTTGACCAGCGGAACGGTCTTTTTCCCGACCGTGAATTCGCCGCTGGAGCTTTCCGCGTAGAGACATATTTCTACGGTGGGATTGCTCAGCGGGCAGGTGTTGAATTTGGCGTATTCGCCGGTGAGCGCCGCTGAAGCGGAACTCGCAGGCACCAGCATCACGGCGGCAATCGCCGCAGCTAAAAACAGCCTTTTCATATGTAGTCCTTTCGACTGGGTTCTGTTGGACGCGAGGTCCACCAGTTGGAACTCCCTGTTCCCAAGCGTTTCGCTTGTACCAGACAAGAAACCTCGGGACAGCCAGGACAACCTGATCAGACAGGCTACTTCCCGCTATTAGTCGAAAAAGGCGGTGTGTTGAATTTGCGCGCGCGCAGCTACGCACTGACAAGGCGTCGGGCCATGGCCGAGCTCAGACCTCGACGACCACGGGCAGGACCATCGGCCGCCGTTTCAGGCGCTGCCAGACGAACTTGCCGATCGCATCGTGCAGGTCTTCCTCGACCAGGTGGTTCTCGCGTTTGCCCGCCTTGGCGGAATCATCGAGCTGGTCTTCGACCAGGTCCTTGAGGTCTTCGACCAGGCCGTCGGCCTCCTCGAGGAAGGCGACACCGCGGAAGATCACCTCGGGGTCGGCAACGACGCTGCCGTCGTCGCTGGAGATCGTGGCGACGACGATGAAGATGCCATCGGCGGAGATCTCGCGGCGGTCGCGCAGGGCGGCGTCGTCGGGCTCGCCGATGTTGACGCCGTCGACATACATCACCCCGGCGTGGATATCGTCGCCGAAGCCGGCACCCTTGCCGTCGACTTCCAGCGGCAGGCCGTTACGGCCCTGGAAGATCCGCTCGCTCTCGATTCCGACCGCTTCGGCCAGCTCGGAGTGCAGCCGCAGCCGCTTGTAGTCGCCGTGCACCGGCATCACGTACTGCGGCCGGGTCAGGTTGAGCATCAGCTTCAGCTCCTCCTGCCAGCCGTGCCCGGAGGCGTGGATCGGCGCGTCCTTGGCGGTGATCACGGTGGCGCCGATCTCGTAGATGCGATCGATCGTCTCGTTGACCGCCCGCTCGTTGCCGGGCACTGGGGTCGCCGAGAAGACGACGGTGTCGCCGGAGTGCAGCTGCACGTCGCGGTGATCGTTGTTCGCCATACGGCGCAGCGCCGACAGCGGCTCGCCCTGGCTGCCGGTCGAGATCACGACGATCCTCTCGTCGGGGAAGTCCTCGATCTCCCGGGGCTGGATGAAGATCCCCTGCGGGGCGTTCGCGATCCCCAGGTTTGAGGCGATGTTGAAGTTCTTCCGCATCGAGCGGCCGACCAGCGCGACCTTGCGGTCGAGGCGCTCGGCGGCGTCGATCACCTGCTGGACGCGGTGGATGTTGGAGGCAAACGAGGTGACGATGATCCGCCCCTTGCAGCGAGAGAACTGCTCCAGCAGCGCCGGGCCGACGGAGGACTCCGACGGGGCGATCCCCGGCCGGTCGGCGTTGGTCGAGTCGCCGCAGAGCAGCGTCAAGCCTTCTTGGCCGAGCGCGGCCAGGCGCGAGACGTCAGCCGGGCGGCCGTCGACGGGGGTCTGGTCGAACTTGTAGTCGCCGGTCATCAGGACCGAGCCGGCGTCGGTCTTCAGCAGCACCCCGCGCATGTCGGGGATCGAGTGGGCGAGGTGGATCAGCTCGATCTCGAAAGGACCGCGCTTGACCTTCTCCCCCGGCGGCAGCTCCTGCAGCGGGGCCGAGTCGCCGAGCTTGTGCTCGTCGAGCTTGGAGCGGACCATCCCGATCGTCAGCAGGCCGCCATAGATCACGGGCGGCATCCCGACCTCGCGGAGCACGTAGGGCAGCGCCCCGACGTGATCCTCGTGGCCGTGGGTGAGGACGATCGCCTCGATGTCGTCGGCGCGGTCGCGCAGGTAGGAGAAGTCAGGCAGCACGAGGTCGATCCCGTGCATCTCGGCGGTTGGGAACATCAGCCCCGTATCGACGACGACGATGCGGCCGTCGTGCTCGATAACGGTCATGTTCTTGCCGATCTCACCGAGGCCGCCCAGGGGCAGCACTCGCAGTTTGCTTGGCACTAGTTACTCACTCTCTTCAAAGGATTGGTGTCTAACTGGCAACCGCGACACCGGCAGCGTCGAGGCCGGCCCTGATGGCGGCCCGCTGCTCGGCATCGGCAGATACCAGGGGAAGTCGAAGTTTGTCGTTGGCAAGCCCCAGCATCCCCAGGGCCGCCTTCAGCGGAATCGGGTTGGTGGTGACCGAGGTCGCCTCGTATACCGGCGTGATCTCGGCGTCGATCTGGCGGGCGCGCTCGATGTCGCCCGCCCGGGCCGCGTCCCACATCTCGCGCATCCGATCGCCGACGATGTGTGAGGCGACGCAGATGCCGCCCCCACCGCCGAATTCGAGGACGCGGAGGAAGGTGTTGTCGTTGCCGGCGAGGACGATCAAGCCATCGATCGGCCCGAGCTCCTCGTCGTTTGCCTGCTTGACGCCGACGACGTTGTCGATCTGGCCGAGCTCGCCGAGCAACTCGGGGCTGGCGTTGATGATGACCCGCGCCGGAATGTTGTACATCACCATCGGCAGCTCCGGAACGGCCGCGGCCACCGTCTCGAAGTGGGCGCGGATACCGGCCTCGTTGGGCTTGTTGTAGTAGGGGCAGACGACCAGCGATGCGTCGGCGCCTGCCTCCGCCGCCTTCTTCGTCAGCTCGCAGGAATGGCGGGTGTCGTTGGTGCCGGTGCCGCAGACCAGCAGCACGTCGTCCCCCGCCTCGGCCCGAACCGCCTGCAGCAGCTCGATCTCCTCGGCGTCGGTGAGAGTCGGGCACTCGCCGGTCGAACCGGCGATAACCAGCCCGTGCGAGCCGTGCTCCAGGAGATGCGCCGCCAGGCGCCGTGCGGCGTCGTGGTCGACTCTCCCGTCCTCGTCGAACGGGGTCGCCATCGCGGTGATCAGTCCCTCGAGCTCCTTCATGAGAAATGCAGCCTACCGCGCCGAACCGCGCAATAGGCTGAGCCCACTGATGGCCTCCTAACCGAGGAGGCCCGCTTCCGGCTGAAGGAGAATCGATGTCGAAGATCAGGGCGAAAAAGCCCTCTCCCTCCCTCGTAATCTCGATCCTCGCGCTCTTCGTCGCCCTCGGAGGCTCGGCCTATGCGGCTTCGAAGGTCGGCACCAAGGACATCAAGAACAACGCGATCACCGCGGCGAAGATCAAGAAGAACGCGATCACGACCGCGAAAATCAAGAAGGAGGCGGTGACCGGGGCGAAAATCAAGGAGGCCTCGCTGGGCGCCGTCCCCAATGCGACCAATGCGGTCAATGCCACGAATGCGGTCAACGCGGACAACGCCGAGAACTTCGGTCGTTTCTTCGCCAGCGGCCTGAAGAAGGCCAGTGTCGGGCAGACGATCCCCTTGCTGACGGTCGGCCCCTTCACCATCGCCGGCAAATGCGCCGACATCGGCGGCGGGCTGACCCAAGCCACGCAATGGATAACCACCAGCCAGGTCGGGTCCTCGATGTACGCCTCCGGAGACTCCTACTACGAAGCCAACTTCAATCCCGGCACGGAAGCGGAAATTGGCTATGAGGCCTACAACAACAACCCGTACATCGGCTGGGAAAACGCCGGCAACTACTACACGGGTTTCCAAGCCGCCTCCGGTGACGGGGCGACGCTGCTCGAAGGAGAGGCCGTCAGCGGCGTCCTGGTCTACGGCTCTCAATGCGTGTTCTGGGTCTCGGCCACGAACGTCGGCTAGCGACAACTAGAGGAGCTGCTCGAGCCCGACCGTGAAGCGCTCGGGCAGCTCCGCCACCCTGCGGCAGGCGAGGACGACGCCGGGCATGAAGGAGTGGCGGTCGATCGAGTCGTGCCGGATCGCCAGCGTCTGCCCCACTCCGCCGAAGATCACTTCCTGGTGGGCGACGAGGCCGGGCAGGCGAACCGAGTGGATCGGCTGGTGGACGTTGCCCCCCGCCGCGTCGATCAGCTCCTGGGTCCGCTTCGCGGTCCCCGAGGGCGCGTCGAGCTTGCGGTCGTGGTGGAGCTCGACGATCTCGCACTCGGGCATGTGCTCGGCGATCGTCTGCGAGACCTCCATCAGCAGCACCGCGCCGATCGCGAAGTTGGGCGCGACGAAACAGTTGGCCTGCGAGGCCTCGGCCGCCGCGCGGGCCGCGTCGAGGTCGAAGCCGGTGGTGCCGACGACGGTGTGGACTCCCACCTCCGAGCAGGCCTTGACGTTCGCCAGCGCGGTGTCGGGAACGGTGAAGTCGACGACGACGTCGGCGTCCGCCAAGACCTCGGCCAGCTCGGTTCCGAGCGCCGGATCGGCGCGTCCCGTCAGCTCGAGCCCCTCGGCCTCCTCCACCGCTTCGCAGACCGTGGCGCCCATTTTGCCGGCGGCCCCAGCTACGGCTACCCGGGTCATGCGGCTACCAGGGCCTCGCTGACCGGCGCCAGGGCGGAGCGGAAGCGGTCTTCGTCGCCACCGACACAGGCGGCGGAGAGGCGGTCGGCGCCGTAGAGCTCCTGCGCCAGCTCGGTCAGGTCGTCGACAGCGATCGCGTCGACTTTGGCCAGCATCTCGTCGAGGCTTTCGATCGGCAGGCCGAAGAGGGTGGCACGGGAGATCCTGGTCATCCGCGCCGCGGTCGACTCCGAGGAGAGAACCAGACGCCCCTTGACGCTCTCCTTCGCCCGGGTCAGCTCCTCGGCGGAGACCGGTTCGGAACGCAGCCGGGCCATCTCGGTGCCGATGATCGCGCAGGCCTCCTCGACGTTGTCCTCGCGAGTGCCGACGTAGGTTGCGACCAGGCCCTGGTCGGTGAACTGCTCGTTGTAGGAGCCGACCGAGTAGGCGAGGCCGCGCTTCTCGCGCACCTCGCGGAAGAGGCGCGAAGAGGTCGAGCCGCCGAAGATCGCGTCGAGCACGGCGAGCGGGAAGCGCCGCTGGTCGTCGCGCCGCAGCCCCGGGGCCCCGAAGCAGATGTGGTACTGCTCGGTCTCCTTCTGCAGGAAGCAGAGGCGCGAGTCGCCCTCGAGGGGCGTCTCCACCGGCGCCCCCTCCCCATCGCTCGGCGGGTTTACCAGCCGCTCCGCCAGTTCGACGATGCGGTCGTGGTCGAGGTGCCCCGCGGCGCCGACGACGATCTGCGGCGCCGCGTAGTGGGCGCTGCGGTAGGCCTCGATGTCGGGAACCGGGATCGAGGCGATCACCTCGGGTTCGCCGAGGACGCGGCGGCCGAGCGGGTGCTCGCCGAACACCGCCTCGGCGAGGACGTCGTGGACCCGGTCCTGAGGCTCGTCGTCGTACATCGCGATCTCCTCCAGCACCACCTGGCGCTCGGAGTCGATGTCCGGGTAGGTCGGGGCCAGCAGCATCTCCGCCAGCAGGTCGAAGACCGCCTCGGTGTGCTCATCGAGGAAGCGCGCGTGCAGGTGCGTCGTCTCCTTGCCGGTGGCGGCGTTGATCGAGGCACCGAGCCCGTCGAAGCGCTCGGAGATCTCGATCGCCGAATAGCGGGCGGTCCCCTTGAACAGCAGGTGCTCGAGGAAGTGCGAGACCCCGGCCTGTGCCGGGGTCTCGTTCCTGGATCCGGTTCGGACCCAGAGCCCGAGCGCGACGGATCGGACCGAGGGAACCTCCTCGGTCACGACCCGGACGCCCGAGTCGAGCTCGGTGAGCTTGGCGCCGCTCAACTAGTTGCGACGCTCGCGTTCACGACCGCCGCGCCCGCCGCGACCACCGCGGTCGCCACCGTTGCGCCGACCGCCGTCGCCGGAGCCGACCGAGGCCAGCTCCTCCGGCGATTTGCCGGCGACCGAGGGGTCGTCGGAGAGACGCAGGCCGATCCGGCCGCGCTCCTTGTCGACCTCGACCACGGTGACGTCGATCTCCTCGCCGGCGGTGAGGACGTCGTCGACGGAGTCGACCCGCTCTCCCGGTTTGACGTTGGAGATGTGCAGCAGGCCGTCGGTGCCCTTGACCAGCTCGACGAAGGCGCCGAAGGTCGTCGTCTTGACGACTTTCGCCGAGTTGTAGCGGTCGCCGATCTCGGCCTCCTTGGTCATCGAGTTGATCCGGGCGACACAGCCCTCGACGAGGTCGCCGGTCGGCGCGTAGATCCGCACCGTGCCGTCGTCCTCGACGTCGATCTCGGCTTCGAACTCCTCGCACAGGGCGCGGATGGTTTCGCCGCCTTTGCCGATGACCGCCCCGATCTTCTCCGGGTCGATCTTGATCGACTCGATCGCCGGCGCGTGCGGGGAGAGCTTCTCCCGCGGTCCGTCGATCGCCTCGGCCATCTTGCCGAGGATGAACTGCCGGCCCTTCAGAGCCTGCTCGAGGGCGTCCTCGAGGATCTCGAAGGTGACGCCGGTGATCTTGATGTCCATCTGCAGGGCGGTGATGCCCTCTGCGGTACCGGCGACCTTGAAGTCCATGTCGCCCAGATGGTCCTCGACGCCGGCGATGTCGGTGAGGACGATGTAGTCGTCGCCCTCCTTGATCAGGCCCATCGCGACGCCGGCGACCGGAGCACTGACCGGGACACCCGCGGCCTGCAGCGCCATCGAAGAGGCGCAGACCGAGCCCATCGAGGAGGAGCCGTTGGACTCGAGCGTCTCGGAGACCGCGCGGATCACGTACGGGAACGACTCTTCGTCGGGGACCGTTGCCAGCAGGGCTCGCTCGGCGAGGGCGCCGTGGCCGATGTCGCGACGCTTCGGGCCGCGCATGAAACCCGCCTCCCCGACCGAGAAGGGCGGGAAGTTGTAGTGGTGCCAGAACCGTTTCGTGGTCTGCAGGCCGAGCGTGTCGATCCGCATGTCCATCCGGGTGGTGCCCAGAGCGACGTTGGAGAGGATCTGGGTCTCGCCGCGGGTGAACAGCGCCGAGCCGTGCACGCGCGGGGAGATGTCGACCTCACACTCGATCGGCCGGATCTCGTCCTGGGCGCGACCGTCGGGGCGCTTCTTGTCAACTGCGATCGCCTTGCGGATCGTGTCCTTCTCGATTGCGCCGATCGCGGCCTTGACTTCGGTCACACGCTCCTCGTCGACCTCTCCCTCGTCGGCGGCACGGGCGTAGTGGCCGACGACCTCGTCCTTGACCTTGTCGATCGCCTCGTAGCGCTCGAGCTTGCCCTCGGTTGCGATCGCGTCGACCAGGGCCTGGCCGTGCGAAGCGCGGATCTCGGAGAGCAGGCCCTCGTCGATCTTCGGCGCCTCGACCTGGAGCTTCTCCTTGCCGACCTTCTGCTGCAGTTCCTCCATCGCCGCGCAGAGCTTCTTGATCTCGGCGTGGGCGATGTCGAGGGCGTCGAGGATCTCGGCCTCGGTGACGCCGGTGGCGCCGGCCTCGACCATCAGGATCGCCTCGTCGGTACCGGCGACGATCAGGTCGAGTTCCAGTCCCTCGTGGGTCTCCTCAGGCGGGTTGACGACGAAATCGCCCTCGTGTTTGCCGATGCGGACGGCGCCGACGTGGGCGGCGACCGGGACCGGCGAGATCGCCAGCGCCGCGGAGGCTCCATTCATCGCGAGGATGTCGTAGGGGTTGACCTGGTCGACCGACATCGGGATCGCGACCAGCTGGGTCTCGTAATGCCAGCCCTTGGGGAAGAGCGGACGGATCGGGCGATCGATCATGCGCGCGGTGAGCGTCGCCTTCTCGCTCGATTTGCCCTCGCGACGGAAGAACGAGCCGGGGATTTTGCCCGCGGCGTACATGCGCTCCTCGATATCGACGGTGAGGGGAAGGAAGTCCACGTCGCGCAGACTGCCGATGGTGGCGGTGCAGAGGACCATCGTGTCGCCGCTGCGGACGACGACCGCGCCACCCGCCTGCTTCGCGAGTTTTCCGGTCTCGAAGGAAATCTGGCTGTCGCCGATATCCGCCGAGACGCGGGTTACGTCAAACATGCTCATTTAGTTGTTACCTCCGGCCGCCCGGTTGGCGACCCTTTCGCTTTCAGAACTCTCGTTCTCTAACTGTGACAAGGGTACAGGCATCGAAAAGCGCTGGAGTGCCCGCTACTCCGGCGCGAATGCCGGATTGGAAGTCGCGCTTGATTCGCGCCTGGGTCCGCTCGGCGCGGCGGTCCGCCTCGAAGCGGTCGAGGTCGAGGTCGAAGCGCTCCGCCCGCTCCCACAGGTGCGGGTCGTCGACGCGGCCGCGGTCGGCGTAGAGCGAGGCGACCATCTCGAAGAAGCGACCCTGGGTGCCGGCCGCCTCGGCGGCCGAGTGCAGCGCCGGCGAGCGCGGGTGCTTGCTGGCGACCGGGAAGTGGCGGAAGACGAGCCATCCCGGGCGTTCGCTCAGGCGCCCCCAGGCGCCGGCGCAGAGCGGGCAACCGAGATCGGCGTAGACGATCAGCCCCTCCTCCCCCTCACCCCGGACGCGATCGTCCGGCCCGACCGGCGGGATCGGGGCGCTGCTCAGGTCGCCCATCGCGCTATGCGAGCGCGTCGAAGATGACGTTGGCGCCGGGGATCTCGCCGGGGTCGTCGGATTCGTAGGTCCAGGCGACAGTGCCCTCCTCGTCGACGAGGATCAGCGTGCGGTTGGCGAAGCCGAGCTTCTCCACGTAGGAGCCGTAGGCGCGTGCCACCGCGCCCTTCGGCTCGAAGTCGGAGAGCAGGCGGGTGTCGATCCCCAGCTTCTCCTGGAAGGCCTTGTGGGCGAAGAAGCTGTCGACGCTGATGCCGACCAGCTCGACGCCCCTCTCCTCGATCTCCGGCTTTACCTCCTGGTAGATCGAGAGCTGGTCCCCGCACATCGGGCTGAAGTCCCCGGGATAGAAGATCAGCAGCACCTTGCGGCCACGGTAATCGGAGAGGGAGACCTTTTCCCCATCCTGGTCGCGAAGGGTGAAGTCGGGGGCCTGTTCCCCGACCGCGATCATCGCCGCAGGCCGAGTTCTTTGACCAGGGCGCGGTAGCGCTCGAGGTCGGTCTTCTCGAGGTAGCGCAGCATGCGGCGCCGCTTGCCGACCAGCATCAGCAGGCCGCGGCGCGAGTGATGATCCTTGGTGTGCGCGCGCAGGTGCTCGGTGAGTTCGTTGATCCGCTCGGTCATCAGCGCGACCTGGACCTCGGCGGAGCCGGTGTCCTGGTCGCCACGGCCGTACTTGCCGATCAGCTCGCTCTTTTTCTCTTTGGTCAGGCTCATCTCGTAAAAACGCCGCGCACAGCGGTGCGACGGCCGCTGGAAGCTAGCACAGACCGGCTACTGCGAGTCCAGGCTCGTCGGCCCTTCGTTGCCCTGTCGCAACTTTGCCACCAGCGCCACCACGATGAATGCCAGCGCGAGCAGAATAAGGCCCGTCAGCACGCTCCCGTACCCGAATTGCGTTCCGTTGACGGTGAAGGTCAGCGCATAGAGGCCAGGCTCGCTGACGATGGCCGCGAGGGCGGGTGCAACCAGTCCTTCCACCAGTGCCTGGAGGAAGTAGAAGGTGGCGAGAGCCAACAGCAGGGCGGCGCCGAGACCACCCAGACCGCCCTTTGCCAGGAACTCTTTGAGATCTGTCGAGTACTCCTTGATCATCTGCCCGGTCTTCTGCTCGGCGGCCGGATCTCCTGCCTGCCTCTACGCGGTAAACCCGGCGCAGACCCGCTTCGCGTCAGCGACGTCGCGGTGCATCTGGGCGACCAGCTCGTCGACGTCGGAGTAGGCGTGCTCGCCGCGCAATCGCTCGACGAAGGCGACGCGCAGGGTCTTGCCGTAGAGGTCCTCGTCGTGGTCGATCAAGTAGGTCTCGATGAGGACGCCGCGGCCGCTCTCGAAGGTGGGACGGACGCCGACGTTCACGGCCGCCGGAACGCCGTCGGCGAAGGCGGCGTAGACGCCGTGCCCGGGGATCGCGAGGCGGTCGTCGGGAACGAGGTTGGCGGTCGGGAAGCCGAGCTCGCGACCGCGCTGATCGCCCTTGACGACGGTTCCCTCGACCATGAAAGGGGCGCCGAGGCAGTGCCGCGCGCCCGCCATGTCCCCCGCCGCGACCAGAGCGCGGATCCGGGTCGAGGAGACGATCTCGCCGTCGGCCTCGACCAGCGGCACGACCCGGGTCTGGAACTCCGAGTGCGCTTCGAGCATCCCCGGGTCGCCTTTGGCTTTGGCCCCGAAGCGGAAGTTCTCGCCAACCGAGACCTGCTTCGCGTCGAGGGTCTCGAGCAGGACGCGGGAGACGAAGTCCTCGGCGCTCTGCTGCGCGAACTCCTCGTCGAAGGGGATGACGACGAGCTCCTGCACCCCCAGCCCCTCGATCACGTCGCGCTTGACCGCGAAGGGCATGATCAGCTTCGGCGTCGCCGCCGGGTGCAGGACCTCCAGCGGGTGCGGGTCGAAAGTGAGGACGGTATCGGCGCCGTCGATCACCGCCTGGTGTCCGAGGTGGACGCCGTCGAAGGTGCCGATCGCGACCTTGCGCGGGCGCGGCTCGACGTCTGGCAGGGAGGTGACGGCGATGCTCACCGCAGCGCCTCCGCCACGGCCGGAACCAGCTCCGCCACCCGCTCGGCCGGCACCTCAACGCCTGCGTCCTCCACTCGGAAGGGACCGATCGCGCTGCGTCGCAGGTCGGAGCAGTAGGCGTCCCCGAGCGTCTCGACCAGGGTGCGGACATAGGTCCCGGCCGAGCACTCGATCTCGTAATGGGCGTACTCGCCATCGCTGGAGAGCAGCTCGGCGCGGTGGACCTCGACGTCCCGCTCGGGCGTCTCCACCACTTCGCCGCGGTGGGCCTTCTTGTAGAGGCGCTCGCCGCCGACCCGCACCGCCGAGGTCATCGGCACTCTCTGGCGCACAGTTCCCGTCGGCAGCTCCAGCGCGGCGGGAACGCGGCCGGTCTCGGTCAGCTCGCCGTCGGAGTCGCCGGTGCTGGAGCGCCACCCGAGCCGTGCGGTCGCGAGGTAGGTCTTCGGAAGCCCGACGAGGAAGCGCTGCAGGCGGGTGGCGCGGCCGAGCAAAACCAGCAGCAGGCCGGTGGCGAAGGGGTCGAGCGTGCCCGCGTGGCCGGCTTTGACGCCCCGCTCGCGGCGAATCTCGGCGACGACGTCGTGCGAGGTCACGCCCGCAGGCTTGTCGCAGAGCAGCACGGTGCCGGCGTCGCCAGCCATCGTCAGGAGCCGAGCTGGCCGGAGACCTCTGCGGCCAGGAACTCGACCAGCTGCTCGTACTCCAGATCGGTCGAGAAGCCGGCCGCGCGCTTGTGCCCGCCGCCGCCGTTCAAGCGGGCGATCGCCGAGACGTCGATCTCGCCGGCGCTGGAGCGCAGGCTGACCTTGCGGGCGGCGCGGCCACGGTTGCCGAGGTCGCGGATCACGGCGGCGACCTTGACGCCGTCGATCGAGCGCAGGTGGTCGATCAGGCCCTCGGTCATCTCCTCCCCCGCCCCGGTCGCCTCGTAGTCGGCGGTGGTGATGTAGCTGATCGCCAGGCGTCCGTCGCAGTAGCTGTTGATCCCGTCGAGGGCGCGGGAGACGAGCCGCAGCTTCTCGATCGGCACGTTCTCGTAGAGACGGCGGTAGGTGTCGTCGACGTCGACCCCGGCTTCGATCAGGTCGGCTGCGACGCGGTGCGTGTGCGCGTTCGTGTTCTCGTACATGAACTTGCCGGTGTCGGTGATCAGGCCGACGTAGAGCGCGGAGGCGATCTCCGCGGTGATCTTCGCCTCCAGCAGGCGGGCCAGGTCGTAGACGATCTCGGCCGTGCAGGAGGCATCGACCTCGACCAGGTTGATGTCGCCGAAGCAGGTGTTGTCGTGGTGGTGATCGATGTTGATCACGTCGTTGCCGCCCGCCGTCAGCCACTCGACCGGCATCCGGTCGATGTTGCCGCAGTCGAGGAAGATCACGGTGCGGTCGGCCATGTCGGCGGGCGCCTCGTGGAAGACCTCCTCCAGCGGCAGGAAGCGGTACTCGATCGGCAGCGGGAACTCCTTCGCCGCCATGAACATCACCGAGTCCTTGCCCAGCTGGGTCAGGACTTTGTGCAGGCCGAGGAGCGAGCCGAGGGCGTCGCCGTCCGGCCCCTCGTGAGCGGTCAGCAGGAAGCGGTCGCGGGCGCGCAGCTCCGAGGCGACGCGCTCGAGGGCGGTGGTCGCTATCTCCGGCACCGAGCTCACTCTTCCTCCTCCAGCAGCTCGGATATGCGAGCGCCTTTTTCGATCGTGTCGTCGTAGTGGAAGGTCAGCGTCGGGGTCCGCTTCATCCGCGTCTCGGCCGCGATCCGCGACTGGATCACGCCGTGCGAGGAGCGCAGGCCCTCGAACGTCGTTTCGCGCTCGTCCTCGTCGCCGAGCACGCTGACGTACACCTTGGCGGTGCTCAAATCGGGGCTGGTCTCGACGGAGGTCACGGTCACGAAGCCGATACGAGGATCGCTCAATTCGGTTGAGATTGCCGCCCCCACGACCTCGCGGAGCACCTCGTTGATGCGCCGCATGCGGGAGCCGGCCATGCTACTCCAGGGTCTGCTCGACCTGTTTCGTCTGGAAGAACTCGAGCACGTCGTCCTCCTTGACGTCGGCGTACCCCTCGAGGACGATCCCGCACTCCTGTCCCTCCTCGACTTCCTGGACGTTGTCTTTGAAGCGGCGCAGGGAGCCGAGTTTGCCGGTCCAGATAACCGTGCCCTCGCGGATCAGGCGGACGCTGGCAGTGCGGACCGCCTTGCCCTCGGCGACGATGCAGCCGGCGATGCGGCCGACCTTCGAGGCTTTGAAGGTCTGTTTGACCAGCGCCTCGCCGACGGTCTCCTCGACCTCGAGCGCGTCGAGCAGGCCCTCCATCGCGTTGCGCAGGTCTTCGGTGATTTTGTAGATGACCGAGTAGGTGCGGACGTCGACGCCCTCGCGCGCGGCGGCGCGTTTGGCGTCGAGCAGGGGTCGCACGTTGAAGCCGATGATGATCGCGTCGGAGGCCGAGGCGAGCATCACGTCGGACTCGTTGATGCCGCCGGTCTGCGAGTGGATGATGTTCATCGCCACACGTTCCTGCGGCACCTTCGCGAGCTCGTCCTGGAGCGCCTCCAGAGAGCCGGCGACGTCGGCCTTGAGAACGATGTTGAGCTCCTTGATTTCGCCCTCCTGGGCGCGAGCGAAGACCTCGTCGAGGCTGACCTTGCGGCCCTGGCGACGGGCCAGCGCCTCGGTTTTGAGTCGGTGGGCGCGCTCTCCGGCGAACTGGCGGGCCTGGCGGTCGTTCTCGACCGTCTGCACGAACTCGCCGGCGTCGGCGACGCCGTCGAACCCGAGCACCTCGACCGGCATCCCCGGAACCGCTTCGGAGACCGCGGTGCCGGTGAAGTCCTGCATCGCCCGCACCCGCCCCCACTGGGGACCGGCGACGAGGGAGTCGCCGACGCGCAGGGTGCCGCGGGCGACGAGGACGGTGACCACGGGGCCGCGGCCGGGGTCGAGCTGGGACTCGATCACGTGCCCGGAGGCGGGAGCGTTCGGGTTGGCGGCGAGCTCCTCCAGCTCGGTGACGAGCAGGATCATGTCGAGCAGGTTGTCGAGGCCGTCGTGCGTCTTCGCCGAGACCTCGCAGAAGACGGTGTCGCCGCCCCACTCCTCGGGGCTGATCTCCATCTGGGCGAGCTCGCCGCGGACCTTTTCCGGGTTGGCGCCCTCTTTGTCGATCTTGTTGACGGCGATCAGCATCGGCACGTCGGCGGCGCGAGCGTGGTCGATCGCCTCCTTCGTCTGCGGCATGACGCCGTCGTCGGCGGCGACCACCACGACGACGACGTCCGTGACCTTGGCGCCGCGGGCGCGCATCGCCGTGAAGGCGGCGTGGCCCGGGGTGTCGAGGAAGGTGATCGTCTTCTCGTCGTGATGGACCTGGTAGGCGCCGATGTGCTGGGTGATGCCACCGGCCTCGCCCGCGGCGACCTCGGTCTCGCGGATCGCGTCCAGCAGTGAGGTCTTGCCGTGGTCGACGTGACCCATGATCGTCACCACCGGCGGGCGGTCGACCAGGTCCTCGTCGGCGTCGGAGAACTCGGGCTCCTCGGGCTCCTCGTCGGCGGCGTGGAGGATCTCCACCTTGCGGTCGTACTCATCGGCGATCGCCTTCACCGAGTCGTCGGTGAGGGTCTGAGTCAGCGTCGCCATCTCGCCCATCATCATCAGTTTTTTGATCACCTCGGCCGGGGCGAGACCGAGAGATTCGGCCACTTCGCGCACGGTCGCCCCCGAGTTGACCTTGACCGCCTCGAGCTCGACCGGCGTCGCCGGACCCATCGGCGGCTCCTCGAGCAGCGGCCGGCGTCGCCGCCCGCCTCGGCGGCGCGGCGGGCGCTGCGGCGGCGGCCCGCCCCCCTGCTCACGGCGGGAGGCCTGCGAGTCGATCACGACCCGGCGTTTTTTCGAGGCCGCGCCGCCACCCCCGCCGCCGCCCTGCTGGGCGCCGGCCGGGCGCACGGGTTTGGTCGAAGTGTTGGATTTTTTCGGCGCGGCGGGCGCTTTCGCGGCAGGGGCAGCGGCGGCTTTCGGCGCCGCCGCCTGAGTCGGCGGGGCCGGTTTCGCCGCTTGGGGCGCGGGCGTTTTTTTGGCCTCGGCGCCGCCGTTTCCCTTCGCCGCGGAGATCGCCTTCAGGGCATCGCCCTCCTCGACACTGGAGGCGGCTGCCTTCGCCTCCACCCCGGCGGCTTTCAAGGCGGCAAGCAGCTCTTTCGAGCTGACGCCCTGCGCTTTCGCGATCTCGTGAACCCGTTTCTTTGCCACTAAGCCTGCTCCGCCTCCTCGGCGACCGGCTCGGCCGCTTCGTCGTCCTCGCCGAGCGTCTCGCCGGTGACTTCCTCGGCTTCGGTCGCCTCCTGCTGGATGTCCTCTTCGATGGCCTCCTCGGTGGCCACTTCGTCCTCGGTCTCCTCGGCCGGAGCCTCCTCCGTCTCCTCGACCTCCGCGGTCGGCTCGACGTATTCGCTTTCCGCCCGCTCGACGATCTCGCTGACCTGACCTTCGTCGGCGTCGGGATCGGCGAGGATCGCCACCTCGGTCTCCGAGACGTTGGCCAGCATCGCGGTCTGGCTGGTCGCGAAGCGCGAGAGCGCCTGGTGCGGCTCCAGGCCGCAGTAGGTCGAGCCGGGGATCGCCGCGTTCGGGCAGCGGCGGCCGTTGGAGAGGACCGCCATGCAGCGGCCGTCGAAGGTTTCTTCTCCCTCGACCTCGACCTCGTGTTCTTCGGAGGCGAACTCGGTCTCGGACTTGATGTCGACGCGCCAGCCGGTGAGGCGGGCGGCGAGGCGGGCATTCTGGCCGTCGCGACCGATCGCCAGCGAGAGCTGGTCGTCGGGCACGATCACGATCGCCTGGCGCTCCTCGTCGTCGACGATCACCTCGCGCACGCGCGCCGGCGAGAGGGCTTTGGCGACGAAGCGAGCGGGCTCGTCGTTGTGGGGAATGATGTCGATCTTCTCGCCGCGCAGCTCGGAGACGACCATGCGGACCCGCGAGCCGCGCGGGCCGACGCAGGCGCCGACCGGATCGACCCCGTCGGCGTGGGAGACGACCGCGATCTTCGAGCGGTAACCCGGCTCGCGGGCGACGCCGACGATCTCGACCAGCTTGTCGGCGATCTCCGGCACCTCGAGCTCGAACAGGCTTTTGATCAGCTCCGGGCTGCGGCGCGAGACGACGATCGCCGGCCCTTTGGTCGAGTCGGAGACGTCGGTGATCACCGCCTTGACGCGCATCCCGTGGTCGTAGCGCTCGTTGTAGACCTGCTCGGACTTGGGCAGAAGCGCCTCGACCCGCTCGCGCAGCTGGACCAGCGTGTAGCGCTTGTCGGACTGCTGGATGATCCCGGTGATCAGCTCGCCGACCCGATCCTGGTACTCGTCGTACATCATCTGCCGCTCGGCCTCACGGATCCGCTGCAGGATCACCTGCTTGGCGGTTTGGGCGGCGATCCGGCCGAAGTCTTCGGGGGTGACGTCCTTGGTCTCGATCTGGTCCTCGTAGGGGGCGATCATCTCCGGGTCGAGCTCGGGGTCCTCCGGCTCTTTCATCTCGCCGGTTTCCGGGTCGATTTCCGGCTCCTCCTGCAGCTCGGCGGCTTCGGCCAGCAGCTTCTCCTCGAGCTCTGGGGGCAGGATCAACTCGAAGACGCGGAAGTCACCGGTTTCGTGATCGAGATCGACGCGGGCGTATTTGGCCGCCCCGGGAGTCTTCTTGTAGGCCGAGAGGAGGGCGTCCTCGAGGGCGTCCATCAGCGTGTCGGCCGAGATTCCCTTCTCCTGCTCTAGCGCTTTGACTGCGTCGACGATCTCTTTGGTCACTGCGCGGACTCCTTGCGTTCGGAAGCGGTGGCGTTGCGGTACTTCGGCCCGGGTGACGAGACCTCGAGCGAATAATCGACCAGCAGGTGCCCCAGGTGCTTGGTGACTCTTTCGCAAAGTGCGAGGTCGACTCCACCGGGGTGGTCGATGAAGAGCCGCAGCGAGTCGGTCCCGGGCTGCTCGAGCGCGACCAGCTCGACCTCGTCGTCGAGGTCGGACAACTGCTGCTGAATGTTCTGCTGGAGGTCGGTCATGCCTGGGGTGTGGGCGTAAAAAAAGTGGGCCAGGCCCACTTCTCGACGCGCATAGGGGACAGAAAAGCTTGCGGTCAGTATAGCCCGCTCAGCCACTCGGCCGGCTTGCTTTCGCCCGCAAGCGGTCGACTTCGTCCAGGATCGCCTCAGCCACGGCGTCCTTGGAGTCGATCGGCACCTCGGTATCTCCCTCGGCGGCGATCAGGGTGACGGCGTTGCGATCGCTCTCGAACCCGATATCCGGGTTGGAGACGTCGTTGAGGACGATCAGGTCCGCTCCCTTGCGCTCCAGCTTGCCGCGGGCCCGCTCGACAGCCTCCCCCCCGTGCTCGGCGGCGAACCCGACGATCGTCTGGCCCGTGCGCCGGCTCGCCGACAGCGAGGCGAGGATGTCCTCGGTCGGCTGCAGCGAGAGCTCCAGCGAGCCGGAGCGCCGCAGCTTGCCGGCGGCCGGCTCGGCGGCGCGGAAGTCGGCCGGCGCCGCAGCCATCAGCAGCAGGTGCGCGGAGGGGAACTCTTCGCCGGCTGCGGCGGCGAGCTGAGCGGCGGTCTCGACGTCGACGCGGCGGACGCCGGCCGGCGCCGGCAGGGCGACGTTGGCGGCGATCAGCGTCACCTCGGCGCCGCGCTTGGCGGCGGCGGCGGCGAGGGCGATCCCCATCCGGCCGCTGGAGCGGTTGCCGATGAAGCGGACCGGGTCGATCGGCTCGCGGGTACCGCCCGCGGTGACCAGCACCCGCAATCCGTCCCAGGGACGGCTGCCCGCGGGCAGGGACGCTTCCACCCGCGCCAGCAGCTGCTCGGGGTCGGGGAGGCGGCCGCGGCCGAACTCGCCGCGCGAGGCGAGCTTTCCCTCCTCGGGCTCGATCACCTCGACGCCCCTGGCACGCAGGGTCTCGAGGTTCGCCTGGGTCGCCGCGTCCGCGTACATGCGGTCGTTCATCGCCGGAGCGACGAGACGCGGCGCCGTGCAGGCGAGAAACGAGGTGGTCAGCATCGAGTCGGCGGCGCCGGCGGCCAGCTTCGAGATCGTGTTGGCCGAGGCGGGGGCGACGAGGAAGGCGTCGCAGCGGCCGGCGAGCTCGAGGTGGCCGATCGGGTCGTGGCCCTCCGCGGCTTCGCCCGGGAAGGTCCCGCGCAGCGGATCGCGCTCGAACTCGGAGGTGAGGACCGGGGCGCCGACGATCCCCTCGAAGGAGGCGGCGCCGACGAAGCGGGTCGCGGCGTCGGTCATCACCACCCGCACACCATGACCCGCGAGCGTCGCCAAACGGGCCAGCTCGAGGGCCTTGTAGGCGGCGATCCCGCCGCTGACACCTAGGAGGATCCGGGACATGGGCACCTAATGAAAGCGCCCCGCGGCTGGCGGGGCGCTGAAGAAGCTAGGTGCGGTACTCGTATTTCAGCTTGCCCTCGGCGAGCTCTTCGAGCGACATCGAGAGGTAGTTCCTCTCGGCATTCGTCTCGACCATCGGCGGCGGGTACTCGCCGAAGCCGCCCTCTCCGAGGTTGTGGAAGTAGCTGTTGATCTGGCGAGCCCGCTTGGCCGAAACGACGACTGCGGCGTAATGGGAATCGGCGTGCTCGAGAAGCTTGTCTACGCGTGGTTTGATCATCGAGTCGGCAGTCTAGATGATCAGCCAGCCGGGGCTTCGCCGAGCTCGGCACGGACGACCCCCACCAGCTCGGCGGCGGCGCGGGAGATCTCGTCGTTGACGACGCAGTGGTCGAAGTCCCCCTGCGCGGCGAGCTCCTGCTCGGCGACCTTCAGCCGCTCGTCGATCGCCTCCTGCGAATCGGTTCCCCGCCCCGACAGGCGTTCGCGCAGGACAGCGGGGTCGGGTGGGGCGATGAAGATCTGCACCGACTCCAGCTCGGCCGCCCGCACCTGCTGGGCACCCTGCACCTCGATCTCCAGGACCACGGAGTGACCCGCCGCGAGGCGTCGTTCGACCTCGCTGCGCAGGGTCCCGTAGCGATTTCCGCTGTAGGTGGCGAACTCGAGGAAGTCGCCTTCTTCTTTGCGCTGGTCGAATTGCTCGGGGGTGAGGAAGTGGTAGTCGCGGCCGTCGACCTCTCCCTCGCGGGGGGACCGGGTGGTCGCCGAAACCGACAGCTCGAGATCCGGAACCGCCCCCAGCAGCTCCTTGATCAACGTGCCCTTGCCGACCCCGGAGGGGCCGGTGATGACGAAGACTTTGGCCATGCGGCCGCGGATATTGACCGCCGCGGCGGTCGCTATCGACGCAGCTGGCCGATGAGCTCCGCGCGCTGACGCTCGGAGAGGCCGCCGATCGTCTTCGACGGCGAGATCCGGCACTGGTTGAGAATCCGGTTGGTCTTCACCCGGCCGTACTTGGGAACCGCGAGGAGCATGTCGAAAACCTTCGCGGTGAGGACGTACTCGGGTGGGTCGAGGAGGATCGTCTGGATGCTCGCCCGATTCGCCTTCAGGTCCTTCTTCAGTTTCGCCCTGGCGGTGCGGATGTCATTGGCCCGCTTCAGCGCCTCCATCCTCTGATCGAGCGATCGTTCGGGGGCGGCGAGCGAAGATTTGACTGAGGAGGCCGTCATGTGGGCGGCGAGTATAGCCGCGGCAAGGGGGCTTGCAAGCCGACCGGGGCCAATTGCCCCAAAATTCGCCTCAACCTCTACTACAGGTCGAGTGCCCCGACGCGTGAGGCCGCCGCCAGCGCCCCCGTTTGCAGTTCTTTTGCCACCCGCTCGCCCGCCCGGGGGTCGCGGAAACTCTCGGTTCCCACCGCCACCAGGCTCGCGCCAGCATCCAAAAACTCGGCCGCATCGGCGCCGTTCGAGATCCCGCCCATACCGATCAAGGGCACCTCGACGGCGGCCCGGACGGCACGCAGCTGCTGCAGCGCGATCGGCCGCACCGCCGGCCCCGATAGCCCCCCGTGCCCGGCCGCCAAAGCCGGCTGCCGGGTGACCGGATCGATCGCGCTCGCCTTCAGCGTGTTGATCAGCGAGACCGCATCGGCTCCCCCCTCCTCGGCCGCGACAGCCACCGCCTCGGGGTTGGCCACGTTGGGCGTCAGCTTCACGATCAAAGGCTTCTCGGTCAGCGGTCGCAGCGCCTCCAGGAGTGCCTGGGTCTCGTCCGGGTTCTCGCCGACGATCAAGCCCGAGTGGACGTTGGGGCAGGAGACGTTCAGCTCGATCGCCGCGACCTCGTCCCGCTCGCCGACCTCCCGAACCAACCGCGAGAACAGCTCCCGGTTCGTCGCCATCACCGAAACGATCAACGGCACCGGCAATTCGGCCAATTCCGGTAGATCCTCCGCCAGGAACCCCTCCAACCCCTTGTTCGGCAGCCCGATCGAGTTGATCATCCCGGCTGGCGTCTCCCATATCCGCTGCGGTTCGTTCCCCGCCCGCGGCTCCGGCGTAATCGTCTTCGAAACAAACGCTGAGAAGGGGAAGTCCTCCAGCAACTCATCGCCGAAGACCCTGCGAGCCGCGATTGCGTCGTAGGTACCGGACGCGTTCACGACGGGGTGTTCCAGCTGCAACCCGCAGAACTCCGTCCCGCCTCCCTGCTCCCTGCCGGGGGGTGGCGCCGATTTGGGGGACCACCCCTCGGCAGTTGCGAGGGGTGGTGGAACCAAATCGGCGACAGGACCCGCCGGCCCAGTAAGCACCGGGCCGTCCACGCACAGGCGGAGGTAGCCGCCGTCTGGCTTTGGAACCGCGCAGCCGAAGCAAGCGCCGAAGCCGCAGGCCATCGGCGACTCCTCGGCTATTTGGTAGCTGACGCCGTGCTCCTCACACAAGGAGCGGACGGCATTGAGCATGGCGGGCGGGCCGCAGGAGTAGACCACTGCGGAAGTGGCGTCGTCGCCGGCAAGCATCGCTGCGAGGAGGTCGGTGACGTAGCCCCGATGGCCGGCGTGGCCGTCCTCGCTGGCGAGGCGGATGTCCGGACAGAGGGCGCCGCCGGAGCAAAAGAGCTCGTTCAGGCCGCCTGAGTGGGCTTCGTTCCGAAATCCCAGCAGGACGCGGAGGGGGACGCCTTGTTCGACGAGCTGCCGGCGCCAGATCGCCATCGGGGCGATGCCGATGCCGCCGCCGACGAGGATCGCCCCGGCCGCGTCGGGGTTGACCTGCTTGGGAGTGGAGAAGGCGTTGCCGAGCGGGCCGGTAACCCAGACGTGTTCTCCTGCTTCCAGCTCGCAGAGCCGGTCGGTCCCGGGGCCGACTCCCTCGACGAGAAAATCGAGCCGGACTCCATCTTTCGCAGGCACCGCCTCGGCGACGGAGATGGCCCGCGGCAGGAAGGGGCGGCCTCCCCCCTCGCCCCAGCTCCGCTCGCTGGCGAGCATGTAGAACTGGCCCGGCTCGGGGGCCGCGCCCTCGCGGTCGATCAGGGAGAAGATCCGGTAGCCGCCGGAGGCCCGGTTCTCCGCGACCTCGCAGAGCCGGCGGCCGAACGGAGCGCTCATTGCGGCTGGGCGGCCCGCACGGCGCCGGCGTGGATCTCCTGCAGCGAGCGGACCTCGGCGTCGCCCTGCTCGGCGGCGGCGATCGCCCGCGCGGCGGCGGTTGCCCCCGTCATCGTCGTCACGCAGGGGATGCCGTGCTTGACCGCGGCGGTGCGGATCTCGTAGCCGTCGGTGCGGGCGCCGGAACCGGTGGGGGTGTTGATCACCAGGTCGCAGCTGCGCTTGCGGATCAGGTCGAGGACGTGCGGCGAGCCTTCCTGCAGCTTGTTGATTCGGGTCACCGGCACCCCCATCCGCTCGATCGCCTGGGCGGTGCCGTGGGTGGCGATCACCTCGAAGCCGAGGTCGTGGAAGCGGGTCGCGAGCTGGGTCGCCGCCGCCTTGTCGGTGTCGGTGACGGTGATGAAGACCGAGCCGGATTCCGGCAGCCTCACCCCGGCCGCCGCCTGCGCCTTGCCGAAGGCGGTCGGGAAGTCGGCGGCGATGCCCATCACCTCGCCGGTGCTCTTCATCTCCGGGCCGAGGACCGAGTCGGCACCGGCGAAGCGGGCGAAGGGCAGGACCGCCTCCTTGACGCTGACGTGCTCGGGCAGCCCCTCCTGCAGATCCTGGTCGGCCAACTTCTCGCCCAGCATCAGCCGGCAGGCGAGCTTCGCCAGCGGCACCCCGATCGCCTTGGAGACGAAGGGCACGGTGCGCGAGGCGCGCGGGTTGGCCTCGATCACGTAAAGCTTTCCTCCCGCGACCCCGTACTGGATGTTGATCAGGCCGACGACGCCGAGCTCGAGCGCGATCCGCTCGCTGGTGGCGCGGATCTGCTCCAGCATCTCTTCGCCGAGGCTGAGCGGCGGGATCACGCAGGCCGAGTCGCCGGAGTGGACGCCGGCCTCCTCGACGTGCTGCATGATCCCGGCGACGTAGACCTGCTCGCCGTCGCCGAGCGCGTCGACGTCGACCTCGATCGCGTTCTCGAGGAAGCGGTCGAGCAGCAACGGGTGCTCCTGGTCGGCCTTGACGTGCTTGCTCAGGTAGGCCGTCAGATCCTCGGTCGAGTAACAGATCTCCATCGCCCGGCCGCCGAGGACGTAGGAGGGCCGGACAAGCAGCGGGAACCCGACCCGTTCGGCGACGGCGGTCGCTTCCTCGGCCGAGAAGGCGGTGCCGTAGGGCGGCGCCTCGACCCCGAGCCGCTCGAGCAGCTCGCCGAAGCGGCCGCGGTCCTCGGCCAGGTCGATCGCGTCGACCGGCGTGCCCAAGAGCGGCACCCCGGCTTCTTCGAGAGTGCGGGCGAGCTTCAGCGGCGTCTGACCGCCGAACTGGACGATTACGCCCTCGGGCCGCTCCTGCTCGCAGACCGCGAGCACGTCCTCGGCGGTCAGCGGCTCGAAGTAGAGGCGGTCGGAGGTGTCGTAGTCGGTGGAGACCGTCTCCGGGTTGCAGTTGACCATCACCGCGTCGCGGCCGAGCTCGCGGGCGGTCATCGCGGCGTGGACGCAGCAGTAGTCGAACTCGATCCCCTGGCCGATCCGGTTCGGGCCGGCGCCGAGGATCACGACCGAGTCGTTCTCGCCGCGGCGGATCTCGTTCGCGGGGGGCGAGCCGTCGTGGCGCGTACGCTCGTGAGCGGAGTAGTAGTAGGGCGTCGCCGCCTCGAACTCGGCGGCGCAGGTGTCGACCGCCTTGTAGGTGCGGGTGAGCCCGTCGGTGCCGTCGCCTTCGGTGGCCAGCGCCTGCAGCTCGCGCAGGAACCAGCGATCGACCTTGCACGCCTCGTGCACCGCCTCGACCTCCAACCCGCGCCCGAAGGCGGCGAGGATCAGGTCGAAGCGCTCGGCGCAGGGAACCTCGATCGCGGCGAGCAGGTCCTCGTCGGTCTCGGGGATCTCCGCCGGGGCGTCGAGCTCGCGCGAGCGCATCGCCTTGGCGAAGGACTCGCGGAAGGTGCGGCCGATCGCCATCGCCTCGCCGACGCTCTGCATGTAGGTCGAGAGTCGGCCCTCGGAGCCGGGGAACTTCTCGAATGCGAAGCGGGGGATCTTGGTCACGACGTAGTCGATCGTCGGCTCGAAGGAGGCGGGGGTCGCCCGGGTGATGTCGTTGGGAATCTCCTCCAGCGCGTAGCCGACCGCCAGCTTCGCCGCCATCTTCGCGATCGGGAACCCGGTCGCCTTCGAGGCCAGCGCCGAGGAGCGGGAGACGCGCGGGTTCATCTCGATCACCGCGATTTCCCCGTTCTCGGGGTTGACCGCGAACTGGACGTTGGAGCCGCCGGTCTCGACCCCGATCGCACGGATCACCTTGATCGCCTGGTCGCGGAGGTCCTGGTACAGCGGGTCGGTCAGGGTCTGCGCGGGGGCGACGGTGACCGAGTCGCCGGTGTGAACCCCCATCGGGTCGACGTTCTCGATCGAGCAGATGATCACCACGTTGTCGTTGCGGTCGCGCATCACCTCGAGCTCGAACTCGCCCCAGCCGATCACCGACTCCTCGACCAGGACCTGGTTGATCGGGCTTGCCGCGAGGCCCTCGGTGACGACCTGGCGCAGCTCGGTCTCCGAGCGTCCGATGCCTCCCCCCTGGCCGCCCATCGTGAACGCGGGCCGGACGATCGCCGGCAGGCTGATGCGCCCGTCGGCGAGTGCCTCCTCGACCTGGCTCAGCGATTCGACCGTCATCGACCACGGGATCCGCAGGCCGGCCTCGTTCATCGTCTGGCGGAACTCCTCGCGATCCTCGGCGCGCTTGATCGCCGCCGCGTCGGCGCCGATCAGCTCGACCCCGAACTTCTCCAGGGTCCCGTCTTCGAACAGGGTCATCGCGATGTTGAGCGCGGTCTGGCCGCCGAGCGTCGGCAGCAGCGCGTCGGGGCGCTCCTTTTCGATGATCTTCGTCACCGGGCCGGGCAGCAGCGGCTCGATGTAGGTGGCGGTGGCGAACTCGGGGTCGGTCATGATCGTCGCCGGGTTCGAGTTGACGAGGACGACTTCGTAGCCCTCCTCGAGCAGCACCTTGCAGGCCTGCACGCCGGAATAGTCGAACTCGGCCGCCTGGCCGATCACGATCGGCCCGGAGCCGATCAGGAGGATCTTCTGGATGTCCTCGCGTTTAGGCACTGCGCACCTCCCGCGCCCCTGCCAGGCGCTGCTCCAGGTTTTTTCGGACCGCCGGCCCCTCGTCGTCGAGGATCGAGAAGTAGGCCGAGTCGCGGACGCCGGTCACCGGCATCAGCATGTGCTTTCGGAAGATTCCCTCGAACTTCGCCGGCAGCGCTTCCATCGCCCCGCGCGAACGCTCGTTGCGGGCGTCGGTCTTCGAGCCTTCCCCGTGACCCCCGCGCGCGCCTGGCGGCACCGGACACACTTCGCGGGGCGTCGTCCTCGGTCGGCCAAATGGCGCTGCCATTCGGCCTCCCTGCGTCCTACCCCCGCTTGGTCCGGCACTCGCCAGCCGCACGCGCTGGTCCCGAGGAAGGCTCGGCTCGACCCGCATGCAACCAGCCTCTGTCGTATGGGCGCGGAGCGAAACCTCCTTTGCTCCATCCCCGGTGACGCGAAAACCGAGTCTGCCAAGGACGCAGGGAGCGTGGCGTGCTCTGCACGCGAGCGACCGAGGACGCCGGCAGGCGAAGGTTTGCAGCGTCACCGCGCCAGCTCCAGGAAGCGATCGAAGAGGTGGCGGGCGTCATGCGGGCCGGGGCCGGCCTCCGGGTGGTACTGGACGGTGGCGCCGGCGACGTCGCGGAGGACGAGGCCCTCGACCGTGCGGTCGTAGAGGTTCAGCTGCGAGAGCTCGGCGACGCCGAAGTCGGTGTCCCAGCGGACCGGGTCGTCGCCCTCTATCTTCGGCTCGCCGCCGGGGCCGACGACGGCGAAACCGTGGTTCTGCGAGGTGATGTCGATCCGCCCCGTCTCCAGGTCCTTGACCGGGTGGTTGGCGCCGCGGTGGCCGAAGGGCAGCTTGTAGGTCTCGAGCCCGACCGCCCGGCAGAGCAGCTGATGGCCGAGGCAGATGCCGAAGACGGGCTTTTTGCCGATGACGCCGCGGACGGTCTCCACCACGTAGTCGAGGGCGGCCGGGTCGCCGGGGCCGTTGGCGAGGAAGACGACGTCGGGGTCCTCGGCGAGGACCTCCTCGGGGCTGCTGGTGCAGGGCAGCAGGGTCAGCTGGCAGCCGTGCTCGCGGAGCTGGCGGACGATGCTGAGCTTGACCCCGGTGTCGATGCCGACCACGTGCGGCCCGTCGCCCTCGAAGCGGACCGCTTCGGACGGGGTCACGGTGCCGGCGAAGTCGGCGCCATCCATCATGGGCTCGGCGGCGACCCGTTCGCGGGCCTCGGCTTCGGGGGTCTCGGCCGGGAAGATGCCGCCCCGCATCGCGCCCTTGTCGCGCAGGTGGCGGACCAGCGCGCGGGTGTCCACGTCGCTCACCGCCGGCACGCCGCAGTCGTCGAGCCAGTCGAGCCAGCCGCCCTCGGCGGTGGCGACGTCCTCGCGGTTCTTGGCGTCGCGCATGACGACGCCGCGGGCGTGGACCGCTTCGGACTCCATCGCCGCCGCGGAGACGCCGTAGTTGCCGATCAGCGGATAGGTGAAGACGATGATCTGCCCGGCGTAGGAGGGGTCGGTGACCGACTCCTGGTAGCCGGTCATCGCGGTGTTGAAGACGACCTCGCCGGTGACTGCGCCCGCGTGGCCGCAGGCGAGGCCGTCGAGCCGGGTGCCGTCCTCGAGAAGGAGATACGCGCTCATCGGGGCGCCTTTCCGTCCTGTGGGTTGACAAAAGTGCCCCTCACGCCGCGACTCCCAGCGAGAAGCTGCGCAGGCGGAAGGCAACCTGGCCGGCGGCGACCGTCATCAGGACGCGGCCGGTGAGGGTCTCGCCGGCGCACCAGGAGTTCGCCGAGCGACTCTCGTAGCCATCCTCGCCGACGGTCCACTCGGCGCCGAGGTCGCAGAGGACGACGTTCGCCTCGGAGCCCGGCGCCAGGCTCGGGCGCTCGAGATCGAAGGGCTCGGCGCCGCCGGCCATCCTCTCGACCAGCAGCGCGAGGTCGACGATGCCGGGCAGGACCAGATGCGTGTGTAGCGCTGCGAAGGCGGTCTCCAGGCCGGTGACCCCCATCGCCGCCTGCTCGAAGGGGACGTCCTTTTCCTCCGGCTGATGCGGGGCGTGGTCGGTGGCGATGCACTCGATCGCCCCCTCGCGCAGCCCTTCGATCAGCGCCAAGCGGTCGCGCGTTTCGCGCAGCGGCGGGTTCATCTTCGCCCGGTGCGGGTCGAGGCTGCGAACGGCCTCGTCGGTGAGGCAGAGGTGATGGGGGCTGGCCTCGGCGCTGATCTGGACGCCGGCCGCCTTGGCGGCGCGGACGACCTCGACCGACTCGGCGGCGGAGAGATGCTGGACGTGGATGCGGGCGTTCTCGTAGCCGGCGAGGGCGGCGTCGCGGGCGACCATCGTCGACTCCGAGACCGAGGGGATGCCGGCGATCCCGAGCGCGGCCGAGACCGGGCCCTCGTGCATCGCACCGTCGCGCGAGAGCCGCGGGTCCTCCTCGTGCAGGGCGATATTGCCGCCGCAGAGGTGCTGGTACTGCAGCGCCCGCCGCATCACCCCCGCGTCGACAATCGGCAGCCCGTCGTCGGAGAACCCGATCGCGCCGGCGTCGCGCAGCTCGACCATCTCGGTCAGCTCGGACCCCTGCATCCCTTTGGTCACGGTGGCGAGGAAGCCGACCGGGACCGAGGCGCCCACCCGTGCCTGCTCCCGCAGGGCTGAGATATCGGCGGCGGTCGAGACCGGCGGCTGGGTGTTGGCCATCGCGAGGATGCCGCAGTAGCCCCCGGCCGCCGCGGCGCGGGTACCGGTCTCGACGTCCTCTTTGTGCTCGTGGCCGGGGGTGCGGAGGTGGACGTGCGGGTCGAAGAAGGACGGGAAGGCGTGCAGTCCCTCGGCCTCGACCACCTCGGCACCGTCGACGTCGGCCTCCCCGGGGCCGGCCAGGGCGGCAATCTCGCCGCCGCGGACGACGAGGTCGTGGACAGAGTCGATGCCGGCGACCGGGTCGAGGACGGTGGCGCGGCGGAAGACCAGGTGCGCGTCCTCGCCGCCGCGCATGTCGAGTCCGTCGGCGAGCCTCATGCGGGGGTTCCGATCGGAGTCGGCCGGCTGCCCTCGCCGTCGCCGCCCGGCGCCCGCTCGGTGCCGGCCAGCAGCTCGTAGAGGATCGCCATCCGCACGACCAGGCCGGCGGCGACCTGCTCGGCGATCAGCGACTGGGGCGAGTCGATCGCCTCGCCCGAGAGCTCGACGCCGCGGTTGACGGGACCGGGGTGCATCAGCAGCTGGCGCGGCTCGAGGCGGCGGGTATCGATCTGGAAGTTGGCGGCGTACTCGCGCAACGAGGGGACGAAGCTCTCGCTCATCCGCTCCTTTTGCATCCGCAAGGCGTAGACGACGTCGGCCTCGCCGATCCCGTCGAGGCCGTAGGAGACATCGCAGCCGAGCTCCTCGATCCCGCGCGGGATCAGGGTCGGCGGTCCGCAGACCGTCACCTCGGCGCCCATCCGGGCAAAGGCGATCAGGTTCGAGCGGGCGACGCGACTGTGGAGGACGTCGCCGACGATCCAGATGTTGACCCCCTCCAGAGAGCCGAGGCGGCGGCGCAGGGTGTAGACGTCGAGCAGCGCCTGGCTCGGGTGCTCGTGCTTGCCGTCGCCGGCGTTGACGACCGAGGCAGTGGTCCAGCCGGCGACCATCTGGGCGGCGCCGGCGTGGGGATGGCGGATGACGATCGCGGCGGGGTCGTAGGCGGAGAGGGTGGCGATCGTGTCCTTCAGGGACTCCCCCTTCTCGACCGAGGACCCGGCGGCCTTGACCGAGACCAGGTCGGCGGAGAGCCGCTTGGCGGCGAGGTCGAAGGAGCTCGAGGTGCGGGTGCTCGACTCGTAGAAGAGCGAGACGACGGTACGGCCGCGCAGCGTCGGCACCTTCTTGATGTCGCGACGACCGACCTCGGCGAAACTCTCGGCGCGGTCGAGGATCGACTCGATTTCCTCGCGCGAGAGCTGCTCGATCGAGAGCAGGTGCTTCATGGGGCCACCTCCACGGGGCTGGGCTCGGAGATCGTCACCTCGTCCGTGCCGTCGATCTCCTCGAGGCGGACGTTGACCCGCTCCTCGCGCGCCGTCGGCAGGTTTTTGCCGACGTAGTCGGGGCGGAGCGGCAGCTCGCGGTGGCCACGGTCGCAGAGGACCGCCAGCTGCACCCGCTGCGGGCGGCCGTAGTCGAAAAGCGCCTCGATCGCCGCGCGGACGGTGCGGCCGGTGTAGAGGACGTCGTCGACGAGGACGACCGTGCGGCCGGCGAGGTCGAAATCGATGTGGGAGCTGTGGACCACCGGCTGCGCGGCGGGCGCCTTGGCGCCGACGTCGTCGCGGTAGAAGGAGATGTCGAGGTCGCCGATCGGCAGCTCGGACCCGGTCAGCTCGCCGAGGAAGACATGGAGGCGGCGGGCCAGGACGGCACCCCGGGTGTGAATGCCGACAATCGCCAGACGGTCCGAATCGGGGTTCTTCTCGGCGATCTCGTGGGCGATCCGCCGCAGCGTTCGCCTCAGATCGTCGTGCTCGAGCACGACCTTCTCGTTCACTTCGGTTGCTTCCTTCCTGGCCTCGCGGGACCGGGTTAAAGGACGGGAGCAGCGTAGCAGCGGGCCAGGCGGCGAGGGGTAGGGCCCCTCGCCGGACAACAGCGGGGAGGGTCCGGCGAGGGGCCCTACCCCTCGCCGTTCGGATCCCGGGCTCCGTTTGGGACGAGCTGGGGGTTTCCTCGCTCCGGGAACGGCAGCTCGATTTGGTCGAAGTCGCGCGGGGCGACGGTGGGCTCGAAGACATCTTTTGCCTCTTCGATCACCTTGCCGACGTGGTAGCGGGAGGAGATGTGGACGAGGGCGAGAAGCTTCGCGTGCGCCTCGGCGGCGACCGCGGCGGCCTGGCCGACCGTCGAGTGACCGGTCTCGGCGGCGCGCTGCACCTCCTCCTCGGCGAAGGAGGCGTCGTGGACGAGCAGGTCCGCGTCGGCGGCGGCGGAGACGGTGGCCGGGCTGGGGGCGGTGTCGCCGGTGACGACGATCGTGCGACCGGCGCGGCTCGGCCCCATGACCTGATCGGGAGCGACGGTCCCCGACGAGCCCTCGACCTCCTCCCCGCGCTGCAGCGCGGCGTAAGCGGGGCCTTCGGGCACGCCGGCCGCGGCGGCCGCGGCGGGATCGAAGCGCCCCGGCCGCTCGGCCTCGACCAGGGCGTAGCCGTTGGCGCGGGTGGTGCGGTGCGAGGCTTCGAAGGGGAGTACCTCGTACCCGTCATGCTCGACGGCGTCTCCCGGCCCCAGCTCGATCAAATCGAGGGAGAACCCGAGCCGACCGATCAGCGGCGAGAAGACCTGGAAGAGCTCGGTCAGCCCCGGCGGCCCGTAGATCTTCAGCGGCACCTGGCGATCGGTCAGGTCGTAGGTCTTCAGCAAGCCTGGAATACCCAACACGTGGTCGGCATGGAAGTGCGTCAGGTAGATCTCGTCCGCCTGCACCAGCCCCAGCGAGCGCTGCATCTGCCGCTGCGTTCCTTCGCCGCAGTCGAACAGCAACCGCTCTCCCCCACGAGCCACCAGGACGCTCGCCGTGGAGCGCCGCGCCGAGGGCACCGAGCCGCCGGTGCCGAGGAAAGTCACCGCCAAATCCATCGGCGGCGAGCCTACGCAAGTTATGGCTAAGCTGCGGTCGAGCGCCCGTAGCTCAGCTGGATAGAGCGCTTCCCTCCGGAGGAAGAGGCCACAGGTTCGAATCCTGTCGGGCGCGTCGTCTGCGTGTCGAGTTCGTCCCCCACGTGGAGGACGAAGGCGACATCCCTAACTCTCGGCGGCCTTGAACCTCGCCACCCACTCGTCGCGGTCGAACTCGGCGGGGTCGGTTTCGGCGATAAAGCGTTCGAGGACGGCGATGAAGCGGCCGGGGCGCTCGAGCTGGGGGACGTGGCCGGCGTCCTCGAAGATCTCCAGGCGACTGCCGGGCAGCTGGGCGTGGGCCTCGTGGGCGTGGGCGACGGGGATGATCGGGTCGTTCTCGCCCCAGACGATCAGCAGCGGCAGGGTCTCGGCGAGATAGAGCTTGTCGAGGGCCGCGACACGCTGGCCCTCGGTGCCGACCACCGAGCGCAGGGTGGCGACGAAGGCCTTGCGGCGCGCCGGGTCCGTGAGGGTCGCGTAGCCGCGGGTGACTTCGGCCAGGTCGGCGTTGGGGCGCAGGCCGACCAGGCCGAGACCGCGTCCGACCACCGAGCCGACCCGGCTCCCCACGCCGGCGGTCGCCGAGATGAAGAGCTCCGCCCCGGGCAGCGCCGCGGCCCGCAGGATCGGGCTGACGTCGGGACCGAGGCCGCCGCTCGAGACCAGCGCCAGGCGCTCGACCATCTCCGGGAACTGGTAGGTGAACTGCAGCGCGACGCCGCCACCGAGCGAGTGGCCGACCAGGGACGCCCGCTCGTGGCCGAGGGTCAGCATCAGGTCGCGGAGGCCGCTGGCGAGGCTGCCCAGCGAGTAATCGCCGCCGCCGGGAGCCGAGGCGCCGTGGCCGGGGAAATCCGGTGCGATCACGGTGTGGTTGATCGCCAGCGGCTCGATCACCGCTTCCCAGTTGGCGCAGGTGCCCGCCATCCCGTGAATCAGCAGCAGGACCGGCCCGGAGCCGGCTTCGATGAAGTTGATCGGGTGACCATGGACGTCGACCGTCCGCGGTCGCGCCTCGGCCATGTTGAGACGAGTCACTTTGCCTGCCACGGGAGGACCGTACCCGCGAGGGCGGTCGAGGTATCCCAGCGCAGCGAATCTGTGACGAATTCCAATACCGTGGCGCTGTGAACGACGCCCCCCCAGGCATCGCCGCGCCGGACAAGCGTCCCCCCCGCGGCGCCCTGATCGTGATCGCGATCGGCCTCGTCGCCTGCGTCGTCGCCGCCCTGGCGAGCACCGGCAAGGGCGAGGGCGAAGCCACCAGCCTGGAATGGGTGCAAGCGAACGACGGGCCGGACTCGAAAGCGGTCGCGGTCCCCGGCGGGAAGGGCGAGATGCAGCTCACCGACACCCGGATCCGCGCCACCGGGACCAACGTCAGCGGCTACGCGCTCTACATCGCCTACTCGAAGCTGACCGTGTCCGGCGGCTCGCCGATCGGCGGCGGTCGGATCCTCTGCAAGGTCAAAGCGCCCAAAGGGACCGAAGTGGCGCAGAGCTCGGGTGGGCTGCGCGGCACCTATCCGCGCTCCTCCGAAGACGGGATCTACAACCAGGAAGTGCCGGAAACGGTGCTGATGGACTTCAGCTCGAAGAGCAGCGAACTGGCGGTGCTCGAATTCCCGGACCGGCCGGCGCGCTTCACCACCGAACGCGGCGTCAAGGTCGAATGGCCGCGGTATGTGGTCGGCGAAGAGCGGATCAAATACTTCGTCGTCGGCAAGCCCGAGCAGGACCTCGAGCTGCCCTTCTACACGATCTGGCGCAGCCAGGACATTCCTTCGGCGAAGGTCGCCTGCACGCTGGAGACCAGCGCCGGCGAGGCGACCGCGTCCACCGCGGTGGTGCTGCGCGAGCACACGCCGCCGATCGACGAAGAAGCCGAAGAGCTCAAGGAAGAAGAACGGGAAGAAGCCGAAGAAGGGGAAGACGAGGAGGGCTAGATGTCGAGGCTCTCCTGGGGCGCGACCAGCAGCTCCGGCCCCTCGGACATCCCTTTGCCGACCTTGTTCAGCGCCGGGTTGGCCGGCGCGCTCGACATCCGCCGCGCGTCGAGCGGCCCGCACAGCGCCACCGCGTCCTCGACGCTGAGGTCGGGCCGCAGCCAGGCCGCCTCCGCCTCCTGGCTCGGCAGGATCGCCGGCATCCGGTCGTGGACGGGGGCGACCACCTCGTTCGGCGTCGTCGTCACCAGCGTGCAGGTGTAGAGGTAACCGTCGTCGTAGCCGCGCTCCTCGGGGTCGTCCCACTCCTTGCGGGTGCACAGGCCGGCGAAGGCAAACGGCTCGCCGCCGTCGACCTGGAAACGCCACGGCTGGCGCGGCTGCTTCGGGTCCTCGGCCTTCATCCACTCGTAGAAGCCGTCGGCGACGATCAGGCAGCGGTGCCGGTACTTGCCGAGCAGCGGCCCGTAGGCCCGGCTTTTCTGCAGGTTCTCTTTTTTTGCGTTGATCATCCGGTAGCCGACTTTGAGGTCCTTGGCCCAGACCGGAACCAGGCCCCAGCGCATCAGCCGGGCCTCGCGCTCGCCCTGCTCTGCCTCCTCCGGCTCGGGCGAGGCGCGGACGACGAGGACCTCCTGGGTCGGGGCGACGTTGAAGCGGCCGAAGCCCGGCGGGGATTTCTCTTTCGCCTCACCGCCGTCCTTGGCCGACTCTTTCGCCGGCGCAGCGGCCACCTTGCGTTCCAGCGCCTTCTCCAGCTCGACCTGGAAGCGGTCGGCGACCTTCTTCGTGTCCTTGGTGGTGTTGGTGAAGCGCCCGCACATGGAGGGCAGCCTAGCCGGGGACCAAGCTCATCCGGGCACGACAAGGTGGACCGTCGGAAAGTAGGTGCGATAGCGCGACGCGTCGCGAGTGAGGAGCTGGAGGCCGGCGACGGCGGCGTGGGCTCCGATGAAGAAGTCGGGCAACGGGCTGCGTCGGCGCCCTCCCCTGCGACGGTAATCGGCGAATGCCTTGCCAGCCAGAAAGGCAGCCGCCCACGGGAGCTGCTCGCGCTGGAAATCGTCGAACGGCAGGTCGCGATCGAGTTCGTCGGTGTCCTGGTAGCGGACCGAAACCTCCGCGTAGACCACCTGGTTTATGACGATCGGCCCCGCCTTGCCTGCGACTGCCAAGGCAGCTGCGGAACGCCTTCTCCAAAGGGGATCGTCGTCGAGTACATCGATCAGGACATTGGAGTCAACGAGGGTCGCTGTCATCCTCTTCTAAGCGGCCGGTGCCCCAATCCTCTCCCCGGGTCATACGCATAATTTCCTCGGTCGATAGGCGATATTTGCCTCCGCTCGCCTGTTCCAGCCGTTCGACGATTTCCTTGCCGCGGTCGCTACCGCCTGGCAGCTTGCGGATCCGTATCTCGCCGCCGTCCTCGAAGAACTCGACTTCGGTGCCTGGGAGGAAGCCGAACTCGTCCCGGATGCCCTTCGGGATCGTCACCTGGCCTTTGCTGGTGATCCGCATGAGTAAGAGTATTACAGGTATTACTCTTACTTCTAGCCCGGCGTTACCTCTGGGCGCAGCTCCGCGTGATCGCGGTACCAGTCCAGCGTGCGGATCAGGCCGTCTCGCATCTCGACCTCCGGGCGCCAGCCGGTCATCTCCCGCAGCTTGGTCGAGTCGACGTACTGGCGGTCGATCTCGCCGTCGGGGTTGCCGGTGCCGAGGTATTCGGGGTCGAGGTCGGTGCCCGAGACGGCGACGATCGTCTCCAGCACGTCCTTGACCGAGTGCGGAGCCTCACCGCCGGCGTTGAAGGCCTCCCCCGCCCCCGGTCCGCCGGCACCCACCGCACTCTCGACCGCGAGGTAGGCGGAAACCGCATCGCTGACGTAGAGGAAGTCGCGTTCGGGGCTGCCGTCGGAGCGGATCTGCGGTCGGCGACCGTCGAGCACCGCGGCAATCGCCTCCGGGATCAGGCGCGAGAAGTTGGGGTCGCCGCCGCCGTAGATGTTGGCGAAGCGGGTCACCGCCACCGGCAGTCCGTAGGCGGGGCGGTAGCTGAGGGCGATCGCGTCCGCAGCCGCCTTGCTGGCCTCGTACGGTGAAGCGGGCTGCAGCCGCATCTCCTCGCGGTAGGGCAGCTCCTCGCTCGGCCCGTAGGCCTTGTCGGAGGAGGCGACCACCACAGCCGGGACGTCCGCGTGGCGACAGGACTCGAGCAGGCTCCAGGTGCCGCGCACGTTGACCTCGAAGGTCTGGGTCGGGTCGGCCATCGCCGGGCCGACCAGGGTTTGGGCGGCGAGGTGGAAGACGACGTCGAACTCCCCGGCGGCGATCGCCGCTTCCAGCGCCTCGGCGTCGCGGAGGTCGACCTGGAGCAGCTCGACCTCGGTCGCGATCCCCTGCAGGGCCAGACCCGAGCGCGGCGACGGCCCCAGGTCGAGGACGCTGACCGCGTCGCCGCGTTCCAGCAGCGCCCGCGCCAGGTTCGAGGCGACGAAGCCGTGGCCGCCGGTGACCAGCGAGCGCTTCACGGGGCCTCCACCGCCCCGGCGTCCCAGATCCGCCAAGGCGCGCGGCCCGCGGTCCAGAGGTCGTTGAGGACCACCGCGTCCTTGTAGGTGTCCATGCAGTCCCAGAAGCCCTCGTGGCGGAAGGCCCGCAGCTCGCCGTCGGCGGCGAGGCGTGAGAGCGGCTCGCGCTCGAGCACGCTGTCGGCGTCGAGGTACCCGAGCGCTCCCGGCGCGAGGCAGAAGAAGCCGCCGTTTATCCAGTGCTCGCTGCGCGGCTTCTCGACGAAGCCGGCGACGCGGTCCCCGTCGAGCTCGGCCACCCCCCACTGCAGATCCGGCTGGACGACGGTGACGGTCGCCAGCGATCCATGCGTCCCGTGGAACTCGAGCAGCGCGCCGAGGTCGATGTCGGCGACCCCGTCCGCATAGGTGACGCAGAAGGCCTCGTTGCCCAGCCGGTCTTCCAGCGCCGCGATCCGGCCGCCGGTCGGGGTGTCGAGCCCGGTGTCGAGCGCCTCGACCCCCACCCCCTCGGGCCAACGCTCGCCGGCGGCGAACTCGGCCACCGCCTCGCCCATGTATCCGGTCGCGAGCAGGAAGCGATCGAATCCCTGCGCGGCGTAGATCTGGATCACGTGCCAGAGGATCGGCCGGCCGCCGATCTCGACCAGCGCCTTCGGTACCGACTCGGTCCGCTCGCGCAGCCGCGTCCCGCGGCCGCCGCAGAGAATTACGACGGGTGGCTTCACTGAGTCCGACATTGTGGGGGCTATAGCCCCCCAAAGTTCGGAGACAGCGTCAGCCTCCGGCGACCGCGGGCAGGATCGTTACCTCGTCGCCGTCTTTGATCGAGGTCTCGAGGCCCTGTTGGAAGCGGATGTCCTCGCCGGATACGTAGACGTTGACGAAGCGGCGCAGGTCGCCGTCCTGGGTGATCCGGTCGCGCAACCCACCGTGCGCGTCGAAGACGGCGTCGAGCACCTCGCCGACGGTCGTGCCCTCCACCTCGAGCTCGGCTTCGCCGCCGGTCGCGGCGCGCAGTTGGGTCGGGACTTTCACGGTGACTGACATCTAGGCGGCTACCTCCTGCGGGAACTCGGCCTCGAAGCTCTCGAGGGCGGGGTCGATCTCGTGCATCTGGAACGTATCGCGGGTCGCGTCGAGCGTCTTCAGACCCTCGCCGGTGATGTAGACGACGACGCGTTCGCCGGCGCCCAGCTCGCCGCGCTCGGCCAGCTTGCGCAGGACGCCGATGGTGACGCCGCCGGCGGTCTCGGTGAAGATCCCGGTCGTCTCCGCCAGCAGCTTGATCCCCTCGCGGATCTCCTGGTCGGTGACCGAGTCGACGCCGCCGCCGGTGCGGCGCGCGTGCTCGACCGCGTAGGGCCCGTCGGCCGGGTCGCCGATCGCCAGGCTCTTGGCGATCGTCTCCGGCTTCTGCGGCTTGCAGACTTCCCAGCCTTCGGCGAAGGCGGTCGCGACCGGGCTGCAGCCCTCCGCCTGGGCGCCGTTGAAGATCGGCTGCTCACCGGCGACGAGGCCGAGGTCGAGCCACTCCTGGAAGCCCCGGCCGAGCTTGGTGAACAGCGAGCCGGAGGCGATCGGGCTGACCACCCGGTCCGGCATCTCCCAGCCGAGCTGCTCGACGGTCTCGTAGGCGAGCGTCTTCGAGCCCTCCGCGTAGTAAGGCCGCAGGTTGACGTTGACGAAGGCCCACGGGTGCGTCTCGGCGAGCTGGGTGCAGAGCCGGTTGACGTCGTCGTAGTTGCCGCGCACGCCGACCAGGTTGGTCCCGTAAACGCCGGTCGCGAGCAGCTTCTGCTCCTCGAGGTTGGCGGGGACGAAGACGTAGGAGTCGAGGCCGGCCGCGGCGGCGTGGGCGGCGACGGCGTTGGCGAGGTTTCCGGTCGAAGCGCAGGCGACGGTCTCGAAGCCGAGCTCCTGCGCTTTGGCGACGGCGACGGCGACGACCCGGTCCTTGAACGAGTGGGTCGGGTTGGCGGCGTCGTTCTTGATCCAGAGCTCGGCGTCGACCCCGAGCCGTTCGGCCAGACGGTCGGCTCGCAGCAGCGGCGTCAGGCCCGGCTCCAGCGGGTCGCCGGGGCGACCGGCGAAGGGCAGGAAGTCGGCGTAGCGCCAGATCCCCTGCGAGCCGGCCTGGATCCGCCTTTTCACCTCGGTCGCCTCGAACCCGCTGAAGTCGTAAGCGACCTCCAGCGGCCCGAAGCAGTTTTCGCAGACGTAGCGGGCATCCAGCTCATAGGCCGTCCCGCACTCCTTGCACTTCAAGCTTTCGACTGACATCCGATCCTCATTTCACCTATGAAAAAACCTCCGCCATTTGTGGGGCAGAGGTCCGATCGGACATCCCCCACATCTTCCAGGCCTTCAAACTGCGACCTGCTGGAGTTGGCACCTGCCTCGGTCCGCGAGGACCGAGATGGTTGCCGGGGCTTCACTGGGCCAGTCCCTCCACCCCTCTAGATGTGGCGCTTATGTGGCAAGAACCTTACCAGCCGCGGTCCCACCCTTCTACCGCGTGCAAGGCGGCTAACCTAGGCATCGCGATGAGCCTGCTGCACACCGAGACGATGGGCCTTACCGATGCCGAACCTTCCGAAACCGAGGCTGCGACGGCGGCCCGGCCGGCGCGGCGAGCTCGTCTCTCAGCCTGCGGCGCCTGAGCCCCAGACCCCGAACGTCGAGCAGATCGACTCCAACGGCCTGCGCTGGGTCAACATCGAGTGGCCCGGATCGCTGGAGCGGACCTGGCTCGAGGAGCACTTCGAGTTCCACGCGCTCGACCTCGAGGACGTCCTCTCCCGCAACCAGCGGCCGAAGATCGACGTCTACGACGACTACCTCTTCATCGTCCTGCACCTGCCGGTCTTCGACCCCGCCGCCGGCCGCCTCGGCACCGGCGAGCTCGACCTCTTCGTCGGCCCCGACTACGTGGTCACGATCCCGAACCTTCCGCTGCAGCCCGTCGAGTACCTGTTCGAGCGCTGCCGCGCCAAAGAGGAGCTGCGCGAACAGCTCTTCTCGCGCGGCTCGGGCTACCTGCTCTACCGGCTCGTCGACGACAGCTTCGACTACTGCTTCCCGATGCTGCGCAAGATCGGCAACAAGCTCGACGCGCTGGAGGACCAGATCTTCGAACAGCGCGCCGAGGAGGTCGTCCGCGACATCTCCAACGTCAAGCAGGAGATCATCAACTTCCGCAAAGTGATCCGACCGCAGCGGCCCGTCCTCCGCGAGCTGGAGAAAGTCAAGCAGCGGTATCTCGCCTCCGACCTCGACCTCGAGATCTACTTCGACGACATCGTCGACGCGCACGAGCGCATCTGGGACATGCTCGAAAACTACAAGGAGGTAGCCGAGGCGCTGGAGGAGACCAACGAGTCGGTGATCTCCCATCGGCTCAACGACATTCTCCGGGTCCTGACCTCGATCAGCGTGATGATCCTGCCTCTGACCCTGATCGCGAGCGTGATGGGGATGAACACCTGGGTGCCCGACGAGGGCGACCCGGTTGGCTTCTTCGTCGTCCTCGGGGTGATGGCCCTGCTCCTCGTCGGGCTCGTCGCCTACTTCCGCAAACGCCGCTGGCTGTAACAGCGCCTGCGGCAGGCGCCGCTCTGTAAGGATGGGCGGCCCGTGGCAAATTTCCGCATCTGGGCGCCCTGGCGCCTCGCCTACGTGAAGGACGCGTCCAAGGACATCGAGGAGGAGTGCATCTTCTGCGCCAAGCCGGCGGCGGACGACGACGAGGCGAGTTTGATCGTCCACCGGGGCGAGCGCTGCTTCGTGATCCTCAACCTCTTCCCCTACACCAACGGCCACCTGATGATCGCCCCCTACAAGCACATCGGCCGCCTGCAGGAGATCCCGGCCGAGACGACGGCGGAGATGATGGCGTTGGCGCAGCGGGCGATGGAACGGCTCGAGGAGGTCTACGAGCCGCACGGCTACAACGTCGGCTTCAACCAGGGCCGCGTCGCCGGCGCCGGGGTCGAGCACCACATCCACCTGCACGTCGTCCCCCGCTGGGCCGGCGACAACAACTTCATGCCGGTGATCGCCGACACGAAGGTGATGCCGCAGTCGATCGAACAGAGCTACGAGGCTCTGAAAGGAGCGTTTTGAGCGACCAGTCCCCCCTTGCCCCTCCCGGGATCTTCAAGGCCTACGACATCCGCGGCCTGCACGGCTCCGAGATGGACGAGACGACCGCGGAGGCGATCGGGCGCGCTTTCGCCCGGGTGCTGGGGCGACTGCGCGGCAAGGCGCCGAGCGAGCTGCGGGTCGGGCTCGGGCGCGACATGCGGCTGACCGCGCCGGCGATGGCCGCGGCGGTCCGCGACGGGCTGGTCGCCGAGGGGACGACCGTGATCGACGCCGGCCAGGTCGCGACCGAGATGCTCTACCACCTGGTCGGCTCGCGGGAGCTCGACGGCGGCGCCATGGTCACCGCCTCGCACAACCCAAAGGCCTACACGGGGGTGAAGCTCGTCCGCGAGGGCGCCCTGCCGCTCTCCGGCGACGCCGGGATCGGCGACGTCAGGGCGGAGATCGAAGCCGGGCTCGGCGAGGCGCCGGGGGGCGGTTCGACGGAGGAGGCCGACGTCTGGGAGGAATTCCAGGCCCACGCCCTCTCCTTCATCGACCCCGCCAACGTCAAGCCGATGAAGGTCGTGGTCGACGGCGGCAATGGGATGGGCGGGCCGATGGTCGGTCCGATCCTCGAAAAGCTGCCGCTGGAGCTGGAGGAGATGTACTTCGTCCCGGACGGCGAGTTCCCCGACCACGAGCCGAACCCGCTGCTGGAGGAGAACCGGCGGATGATCATCGCGCGGGTCCAGGAAAGCGGCGCCGATCTCGGGATCGCCTGGGACGGCGACGCCGATCGCTGCTTCTTCATCGACGGCCACGGCAGCTTCTGCGACGGCGACTTCATCTGCGCCCTGCTGGCGCGCTCGGTCCTGCAGAAGAGCCCCGGGGCGACGATCCTCTACGACCCGCGCTCGAGCCGGGCGGTGCCGGACCTCGTGGCCGCCGAGGGCGGGCGCTCGGACCTCTCGCGCGTCGGGCACGCCTTCTTCAAGGCGCGGATGCGCGAGGAGCAGGCGGCGTTCGGCGGCGAGGTTTCGGGCCACTACTACTTCCGCGACTTCTGGAACGCCGACTCGGGGACGATCCCGGCGCTGCTGGTCCTGGAGCTCCTCTCGCTCGACGGCCGCACCCTGGCCGAGCTGATGGACGAGTTCCGCTCCCGCTACTTCATCTCCGGCGAGATCAACTCTGAGGTCGCCGACTCCGAGGCGAAGATGGAGGAGATCGCCGAGCGCTACTCCGACGGCGAGCTGACCCGGCTCGACGGGATCTCGATCGACTACGAGGACTGGCACTTCAACGTCCGCCCCTCCAACACCGAGCCGCTGCTGCGGCTCAACCTCGAGTCGCTGGTCTCTCGCGAGGACATGGAGCGCCGGCGCGACGAGGTCCTCGGCCTGATCCGAGCGTGACGGCGACGCCAGAGCAAGCGCTCGAGCAGGCGGCGCTGGCGGGGATTCACCGCTTTGCGATCCCGACCCCGTTCGCGGTCGGGCGGGTCAACTGCTACCTGATCGAGGACGAGCCGCTGACGCTGGTCGACACCGGCCCGAACTCCGGTAAGGCGCTCGACGAGCTGACCGCGCGGCTGGCCGAGCGCGGCCACGCGATCGCCGACCTGGAGTTGATCGTCGTCACCCATCAGCACATCGACCACCTCGGCCTGGTCGAGATCCTGGTCGAGCACTCGGGCGCCGAGGTAGCGGCGCTCGGCGCCGCGGCGCGGCGGCTCGGAGCCTTCGACGAGGACGCCGAGCTCGACGACCAATTCGCGGTCGAGATCATGCTGCGGAACGGCATCCCCGAGGACGTGACCGTGGCGTTGCGCAGCGTCTCGCGCAGCTTCCGCAGCTGGGGTTCGCACGTGACGGTGACCCGGCCGCTGGAGGACGGCGGCGCGCTGGAGCTCGCCGACCGCCGGCTCGAGGTCCTCCATCGCCCAGGACACAGCCCCTCCGACACGGTCTTCTGGGACGCCGAGCGCAGGATTCTCATCGCCGCCGACCACCTGCTGCCGAAGATCTCGTCGAACCCGCTGATAACCCGTCCGCTCGACGGCTCGGAGCGGCGCACCCAGGCACTCGTCACCTACATCGAGTCGCTGCGAAAGACCCGGGAGATGCCGGCCGAGATCGTCCTCCCCGGCCACGGCGAGCCGATCACCGACCACGCCGAGCTGATCGACTCGCGCTTCGCCGGGCACGATCGGCGCAAGGAAAGGATCTACCGCCTGATCGCCGAGCGGCCTCGGACCGGCTACGAGATCGCGCAGGCGCTGTGGGGAAACGTCGCCGTCACCCAGGCCTTTCTCACCCTCTCGGAGGTGATCGGCCACGCCGACCTGCTCGTCAACGAGGGCCGGGTGCGGGAAGCCGAGGACGGGTCCGTGATCCGCTACGAAGCGACCTAGTGTCGACTTTGTCTGGGATATCCATACAAACTCGACACGCCTACTAGCTAGAGCTGCTGGCCGAGGGTGCGCCCGAGGGCAGCGGCGGCCAATCCGAGGGCGATGCCGAGGACGACGTTGGCGACCGCGATCCGCCGTTTGCCGGCCTTGTCGATCCGCTGGGTCTCCAGCATCCAGGTCGAGAAGGTGGTGTAGGCGCCGATCGCGCCGGCGCCGAACAGGAGGCGGGCGTCGCCGTCAACCGAGGTCCCCGCCAGGAAGCCGAGCAGGAAGGCGCCGCTGAGGTTGACGGCGAGGGTGCCGAGCGGGAGGTGCGGGTGGAGGCGGTCGGCGACGAGCAGGGTCAGCCCGAAGCGGGCCAGCGCCCCGCAGCCGCCGAGGATCCCGACGCCGACCCAGACGGCGAGGCTCACGTCGCCTCCGCCCTGCGCGCGGCGGCGGTCGCCGCATGCACCCCCGCCAGACCGGCGGCGACGCTGACCGCGAGGTACAGACAGGCGAGCCCGATCCGGCCGGCGTCGATCATCTCCAGGAGCTCGACCTGGACGGTCGAGAAGGTCGTCAGGGCGCCGCAGAAGCCGGTCGTCAGCAGGGGCCGCCGGTAGCTGCTGTGGGGCAGGGCGGTGAACCACCAGCCGAGCAGGGCCGCGCCGGCGATGTTGACGAGGAAGGTCGCCCACGGCCAGTCCGCGGCGCCGGCCGGAAACGCTTCCGCGAGCCCGGCCCGCAGCAGCGCTCCGACGGCGCCGCCGAGGAAGATCGCGCCCAGCTCGCGTCGGTCGATCACCGCCGGCAGGCTATTGGCAGCGCTCCCATTAGGGTGCAAATCCCGTGTCCGCTCAGCTTCGCTCCCTCCGCCGCCGCAAGACCGCCAAGAAGCGGATGCTGCTGATCGTCAACCCCTACGCGACGACGGTCTCGGATCGGCTGAAAAATCTTGTCGTCTACGCGCTGCAGGGGCGGTTCGACGTCGAAGCGGTCTCGACCCAGGCGCAGAACCACGCGACCGAGATCGGACGCGAGGCGCAGGACGGCGGCTACGACGTCGTCGTCGCCTTCGGCGGCGACGGGACGCTGAACGAGGTCGCAAACGGACTGGCCGGCACCGACCTTCCCGTGGCGGTGCTGCCCGGCGGCTCGACCAACGTCGTCTGCCGCACGCTGGGGATGCCCAACGACGTCGTCGACGCGACCGAGCACCTGCTCTCCCTCGCCGACGACTGGCAGCCGCGCAAGATCGACCTCGGGATGGTCGACGACCGCTACTTCGTCTTCGCCTGCGGGGTCGGGATCGACGCCACCGTCGTGCGGCGGGTCGACTCGAACCCGAGGCTGAAGGCCAGCGCCGGGCCGTACTACTACAGCTGGGCAGGGGTCTCGGGCTTCTACCGCAAGTACCTGGTCAATCCAGTCAGGGTGCGTGCGGCGGTCGACGGTCGCGAGCCGGTCGAGGGCGTCACCGCGATCGTCCAGAACTCCGACCCCTTCACCTACTTCGCCAGCCGCCCGATCCGGGTCTGCGAGGGAATCGCGATCGACGACGGCACCCTCTCCCTGGCGGTCCTGAAGCGGGCCACGCAGCGGGACATGCCGACCCTGATCACCCGCCTCTTCAGCGAGAGCCGGCCGGCCGCCCATCACAAGCAGGTGGTCCACTTCGACGACGTGGCCCATGCCGTGGTCGAGACCGCCTCGACGAACAAGGACGGGACGGTCCGTCCCTTCCCCCTGCAGGTCGACGGCGACTACATCGGCGAGCGCGACCGGGTGGAGCTGAGGGCCGCGCCCGGGGCGCTGACGATCGTCGCCTGAACTTCCGCCGCCGCCGGCGGCGCAGTCAGTGGAGGCTGGTCCTCGAGGACGGTCTTCAGGGCGGCGCGGGCGGCCTCGCGCCGGAAGCGCAGGGCGTGGCGGAGGACCATCGCCAGCCGGTAGGGGGCGACGGCACCGAAGTGCTTGCGGGCGAACTGAAGGCGGGCGTAAGCGGACTGGGCCTCCATCCGCGGGGTCGCCGAGCGCTCGCTCTCGAAGTGGCGGATCGTCACCAGCGGCAGATGCGCGATCTGCCATCCCCGGCGGCGCAGGCGCCAGCAGAGGTCGGTCTCCTCGGAGAAGAGGAAGAAGCGCTCGTCGAAGCCGCCGGTCTCCTCGAGGGCCTCGCGGCGGGCGAGCATGAACGACCCGGAGGTCCAGTCGCAGGTGGTCTCGCGGTCGTAGGCGGGCGAAACGGGGACACGCTCGCCGAGAAAGCGGCGCAGGAGCGGAATCCGCTCGATCGCCAGCGCTTCGGCCAGCATGTTGAGGGTGGACGGAAAGCGCCGGATGCTCGGCGCCAGCTCTCCCCCGCTTCCGACCTGCCGCACCCCGGCGAGGCCGACCCGGGGACGACGGTCCATCGCGGCGACCAGATCCTCGAGCGTGCCGTCGAGGAATTCCGTGTCCGGATTGAGGAAGAGCACGTAGCGAGCATCTGCCGTCTCCAGGCCGACATTGTTGGCCGCGCCAAAGCCACGGTTGGCGCAGCTGATCGTCCGGGCACGCGGGAATCGCTCTTCCACGTACGCAGCCGAGCCATCGCCGCCGTTGTCGACGACGACCACGTCGAGGTCCACACCGCCCGCGCTCGCGTACAGCGTCTCCAGCGCCCCGTCGAGCCAGTCCTTCCCGTCGTGGGAGACGATGATCACGCAGACGTCGTCCATCACGTGCAATCAACGGCTGAGCACATCCCGAGCTTGCGAGTTCCCCACGCCCAAAGGGGGCGAGCCAGGTCGTTTCCACACTTGTCCTCCCTATGGCGGGGACAAAGGTGGAAACGACCGGTCGGTTGGCGTGGGGGTTGGCCGGTCGGCAGCATGGAGTCATCGCCCGCGCCCAGTTGCTCGCTTTGGGATTCAGCAAGAGGGCGATCGAACACCGGATTCGCACCGGTCGCCTCCACCCGATTAGGCGTGGCGTCTATGCCGTGGGGCGTCCGCAGGTCACCCGGGAGGGACGCTGGATGGCGGCAGTGCTCGCCTGCGGTCCCGAGGCGATGCTCAGCCATCGCAGCGCCGCCGCCCTCTGGGGCTTTGGCGAGGAGCACCCTGGCTACATCGAGATCAGCCTGCGCCGGCACAGCAAGCCTCGCTGCCCTGGGATTCGCACCCACGACCGCCCCGGCCTCTGGAACCGCGACGTCGGATCCCGCCTCGGCATCCCGGTGACCTCGCCCGTCCGCACCTTCCTCGACCTCGCCACGGTCACGGGACCGAAAACGCTGGAGCGGGCGATCAACGAGGCCGACAAGCTCGACGTGATCGACGCCAACTCGCTGCGCAAGGCCCTCGACGACCATCCCGGCCAGTCGGGCATCTGCCTCCTGCGCCATGTCCTCGACGAGCACACCTTCCGCCTCTCCGACGACGAGCTCGAACGGCTCTTCCGCCCGCTCGCTGCGGCTGCCGGTCTTCCGACCCCTCTCACCAAACACATGGTCAACAAGTTCGAGGTCGACTTCTTCTGGCCCGAGCTCGGACTCGTGGTCGAGACCGACGGTTGGCGCTACCACCGCACCCCCTCCGCCCAGACCCGCGACGCGCTCCGCTTCCAGGTCCACGTCGCGAACGGCCTGACCCCGCTCCGCTTCTCCCATCACCAGGTGAAGTACCAACCGCGCCACGTAGAAGACATCCTCACCAAGACCGTCGCGAACCTACGCGGCCACCCCGCACCCTTACCAAACAAGTGAGGGCGCAGGGTGGCCGCGCCTGGCGCCGCTACGATCCCGCCTCGATGGCCAGCCCCGCCCTCCTCCCCTCCGACCTCGCCCCCGGCCTGCTGATCGGTGACAAGGTGACTATCGGCGAAGGGGTCCTGATCGGCGGTCACGCGGTGATCCACTCCGGGGTCCGTATCGGCGCCGGCGCACGTGTCGGCGACCACTCCCAGGTCCGCGAAGGAGCCACGATCGGCGCCGGCTCGACGGTCGGCAGCTATGTCTCGGTCGACCCCGGGGTCGTCGTCGGCGAGCGGGTCAGCATCCAGACCCGCTGTTACATCACCGGCGGCACCAGGATCGAGGACGACGTGTTCGTCGGCCCCGGCGTCACCCTGACGAACGACAACACGATGAACCGGCACGGCTCGGAGTTCGAGTTCGAAGGGCCGCTGCTGCGGCGCGCCTGCAGGATCGGCGGCGGCTCGACCCTCTGCCCCGGGGTCGAGGTCGGCGAGGAGGCGTTCGTCGCCGCCGGCGCCGTGGTCGCCCACGACGTCCCCGCCCGCACCGTGGTGATGGGAGTGCCGGCGCGCCCGGTCCGCGAGGTTTCCGAGGCGGACCTGCTCCAGAACTGGCGCTGAGCTCGCCTACCGGGCGGGCAGCGGCCGCGCCGGGTTGCCGACCACGGTCGCCGCGGCGGCGACATCGTCGACCACCACCGCACCCGCGCCGACCGTCGCCCCGGCCCCGATCCGCACGCCGCCGAGGATCACCGCGCCCGAGCCGATGCTGGCGCCGCGCTCCACCGTGGTCGGGAGCAGCTCCCAGTCCGCCTCGGTCTGCAGGCCCCCGGCGCCGTCGGTGGCGCGCGGGTGCTTGTCGTTGACGAAGACGACGCCGTGGCCGACGAACACCTCGTCCCCGATCCGTACGCCGTCGCAGATAAAGGTGTGGCTCTGGATCTTGCAGTTGGCGCCGACCTCGACCCCGCGCTGCACCTCGACGAAGGTTCCGATCCTGGTCCCGGCGCCGATCGTGCAGCCGTAGAGGTTGACGAAGGAGTGAACGACCACCCCGACGCCCAGATCGACGTCGTTGAGTAGACGGCAGGTCGCCTCGTTCACCGGGGAGGCTGGCAGATTCGCATCCATCGACCTTGAAACGGCGCCACCCTGCGCAAGCTTTTGACAGCTCGGTCCGTTTGTCATCCGTGGCCGTACTGAGCGAACCAGTCGCGGACGCCCGGAACCTCCGCGAGTATTCATGCGTAGTCCTCGGCGCCCGCTCGAAGGAGATCCGCGAGCGAATCGGAGCCGCGCTGGGCGATGCCAGCGGCGGGACGCCGGCGGTCTTCCTCGACGAGGCCGAGGCCCTGGACGAACTCGCAAATGAAGCGCCGGAGATCCTCATCCTCGTCTGCGACCTCGACCGTGCCGCCGGGATGGCAGCCCTGCGCCGCGTCCGCCGCCAGCTGCAGGAGACGGCGATCGTCGCCCTCACCGCGCCGGCAACCGCCACCGGGGTCCGGCGCGGCCTCGATGCCGGTGCCGCGGCGATCGTCTTCGAGCCGATGATCGAGTCGACCCTGGCGGTGACGATCAGCGCTGTCGGCTCGGGCCAGGCGGTGGTTCCGCGCGAGCTGCGCGCCAGCGTCGAGCGGCCGGCGCTCTCGCACCGCGAGCGACAGGTCCTCACCTACGTCTGCGAGGGCCTGACCAACTCGCAGATCGCCGAGCAGCTCTTCCTTTCCGAAAGCACCGTCAAGAGTCACCTCTCTTCGGCCTTCACGAAGTTCGGCGTCCGCTCGCGCCGAGAGGCCGCCGCGCTCTTCCTCGAGTTCGACCAGCCCACTCCCAGCACCAGCGAGGTATCCACTTGAGCACCGCAACCGCAGCCAATCCCGTCCTCCCCCTCGCGGCCACCGAGGGGACCAGGGTTCCCTTCATCCGCCTCGACAGCGCCTTCCCCGAGCTCTTCGCGGAGCTGATGGAAGTCGTCGAGCGGATCGCCGGCGAGTCCGCCTTCACGCTCGGCCCCGAGCTCGAGCGCTTCGAGGGGGCCTTCGCAGAGTTCTGCGGCACCGAGCACGCCGCCGGCGTCTCCTCGGGCACGGCGGCGCTGGAGATCGCCCTGCGGGCGCTCGGGGTCGGCCCCGGCGACGAGGTGATCGTCCCCACCTACAGCTTCATCGCCACCGCCGAGGCGGTCAGCACCGTCGGCGCCACGCCGGTGATAGTCGACGTCGACCCGGAGACCGCGCTGATCACGGCCGAGACCGTCGAGCGGGCGCTGACGGAGAAGACGCGATGCGTCATCCCCGTCCACCTCTTCGGCCGGCCGGTCGACATGGACCCGCTGCTGGCCCTCTGCCGCCAGCGCGGCATCGCCGTGGTCGAGGACGCCTGCCAGGCCCACGGCGCCCTCTACCGGGGGCGGCCGGTGGGCTCCCTCGGCGACGCCGGTTGCTTCAGCTTCTACCCGACCAAGAACCTCGGCGGCTGGGGCGACGGCGGCGCGCTGGTCACCGGCGACCCCGAGCTAGACCACAAGGTGCGGCTGCTGCGCTCGCACGGCGAGGGAACCCGTCACCACCACGAGCTGGCGACCGGAACCCACCGCCTCGACACCCTGCAGGCGGCGATCCTCGAGATCAAGCTGCGCCACCTCGCCGACTGGAACCAGCGCCGCCGCGACGCCGCGGCAGCGCTCCGCTCGGGGATCGAGGGGAGCGGCGTCGTCTCCCCCGCTCCCGCCGCCCCCGACAGCGACCACGTCTACCACCTCTTCGTCGTCCGCTGCGCCCACCGCGACGCGTTGCGCGACCATCTCGACAGCCGGGGCATCGCCAGCGCGATCCACTACCCGACGCCGATCCACCTGCAGCCGACCTACGCCGACCTCGGCCTCGGGCCCGGCAGCCTGCCGGTCGCAGAGCGACTCGCCTCCGAAAACTGCTCGCTGCCGGTCTTCCCGGCGATCGAGGACCGGCAGATCGACGAGATCGTCGCGGCGGTGAGGGACTTTGAAGTCCCGGCAGATAACTGAGGCCCCGACGCCAGCCGCCCGCCGAGGCGGCCTGCGGGTCTGCATGGTCCACTACTCGGACTTCGTCGTCGACTCGCGCATCCAGCGCCAGGCCCGGGCCCTCGCCGAACGCGGCGACCGCGTCGACTGCGTCTGCCTCAACGACGCCGAGGAGATCCCGGTCGGCTCCGGCCGCATCGCCCTCCATCGCGCTTCGGCCGACAAGACCCGTGGCGGCGCCCGCGCCTACCTGAGCGGCAATGCCCGCTTCCTCCTCGGCGCGGCCCGCAAGGTCAGCGAGCTCGACCGCCAGGAGCCCTTCGACCTGATCGAGATCCACAACATGCCCGACGCGCTCGTCTTCGCGGCCTGGCGGCCGAAGCTGCGGGGCACGCCGCTGATCCTCAACTTCCACGACACCTTCCCGGAGCTCTTCGCGACCCTCTTCGACCGCTCGCCGCGCCACCCGCTGGTGCGCCTGGTCCGCGCCGAGGAGCGGGTCAGCGCCTCGCTCGCCAGTGGGCTCGTCTTCGTCACCCCCGAGGCGCGCGACCTGCTCGCCGACCGCGGGGTCACCGCCGAGCGCACCCAGGTCGTGATGAACACGCCCGACGAGCGGGTCTTCGGCGAGCGCCGCGAGCCCGGCTTCGCCCCCGGCGAGGAGCTGCGGGTCGTCTACCACGGCGGCCTCGCCGAGCGTTTCGGGGTCGAGACGCTGGTGCGCGCGGCGGCCCAGCTGCGCAGCCAGGGGCAACCGGTGCGGCTCGACGTCCTCGGCGCCGACGCCGAGGCGGCGGCACGACTGGTCGCCCTCGCCGCCGAGGTGGCCCCCGAGGGGGTCCACGTCGCACCGCGGCCGACGCCGGTCGAGGAGATCCCGGCTCGCCTCGAAGAAGCCGACCTCGGCGTGGTCCCCACCCTGCGCGACGACTTCACCGACCTGCTGCTGCCGGTCAAGCTGCTCGAGTACGTCCACATGGGAATGCCGGTGGTGGCTTCGCGCCTGCCGGTGATCGAGCGCTACTTCGGCGACGACGTCCTCTTCGCCGAACCCGGCGACGCCGCCTCCTTCGCCGCCGCGATCGAAGGCGTCCGCGCCGCGCCGGAGACCGCCCTGGAACGCGCCCGCGGCGCCTCCGAGCGGCTCGCCAGGATCGAGTGGCGCCGGCAGCGCGAGCATTACCTGGACCTGGTCGACGGGCTCGTGGAGCACGCGCGGAGCGTCTGAGGTGCCGCGGCTGCTGCTGATCACGCCGGTGCACAACGAGGCCGAGCACCTCGAGCGCACCGTCCGCGCCGTCGCCGCCCAGACCCTCGAGCCGGACCTCTGGCTGATCGTCGACGACGGCTCGACCGACTCCTCTCCGCAGCTGCTCGAGCGGCTCGCGTCCGAAGTCCCCTTCCTCGAGGTCCGGCGGGCGCCGGAGCGGGGCCTGCGCCCCGGCGAGGACGGTCTCGCGCTCGCGGCCGAGGCGGTCGCCTTCAACGCCGCGCTGGACGCCGTCGACCTCGCCGAGTTCACCCATGTCGGCAAGCTCGACGCCGACGTCGAGCTCTCCCCGGGTTACCTGGAGCAGCTGCTCGGCCGCTTCGCCGCCGAGCCCGAGCTGGGGATCGCCGGCGGCGTCCTGCTCGAGCGCAACGGCAGGGGCTGGGAGCCGACCAAGATCCCCGCCCACCACGTGCGCGGCGCCATCAAGCTCTACAGCCGCGAGTGCTTCGAGGCGATCGGCGGGATCGAAGAGCGGCTCGGCTGGGACACGATCGACGAGACCTACGCCCGCATGCGCGGCTACTCGACCCGCTCGGTTCCCGAGATCACCGCTCGCCACCACCGCCCGGTCGCGACCCGCGGCGGCGCCCTGCGCGGCCGCGCCCGCCACGGGCAGTGCGCCTACATCCTCCGCTACAGCGCCTGGTGGGTGGTCTTGCGTGCCTTCAAGGTCGGCCTCAGCCGCCCCTACGGGTTGACCGGGATCGCCTTCCTCTACGGGTACTTCAACTCCAAGGCTAAGGCTCAACCCAAGGTTGAGGATGAGCGGTTCGAGCGGTTCGTCCGCGGCGAGCTGCGACAGCGGCTTCTGCCCGGCTCGTCCTTTTTTCACCCTTCGAGGGCGGACTAAATCGCGTTTGATTCCCGTTGATGGTTTGGAGCCGCCCGCCCGGCGCGGATCGGCCCCGCCTGAAGCCACCCCGATGACTGCCTCTCAACTCAAAAACCTGACCCTCGCGGCCTTGGTCACCCTCTTCGCGCTGCTCCTGCTCCCGCACGGCGCCCGCGCCGACGTCAGCTGCCCGAGCGACATCCCGGTCGTCCAGGAGAACAGCTGCTCCGGTGCCGGCTCCGACGGCTGGCGCCTGGTCGAATACAGCCCGAACGTCGCCGGCTTCGCAACCAAGACGAGCGTCAACCGGGGCGAAAACGTGACCCTCAAACTCGGCCGGGTCAACACCTCGGCCGCCGCCAGCGTGCGGGTCGACGTCTACCGGATGGGCTACTACGAAAACACCGGCGGCCGCCTGATCACGGCAGCCTCGAGCGCCAGCGTCGCCGTCAACAACCTCTTCTCCGGCTGCTCGGCCACCAACGTCACCACCGGGCTGAAGAGCTGCTCCGGCTGGGCCAACAGCTACACGATCCCGGGCGCGGCGCTGCCGGCCTCCGGCGTCTACCTGGTCAAGCTGACGACGCCGAGCGGGCTGGAAAACACGATCACCTTCGTCGTCCGCGACGACTCGCGGGTGCCCAACGCAGACATCCTCTTCGCCCTGCCGACGGCGACGTACGAGGCCTACAACGACTGGGGCGGTGCCTCGGGCGGCAAGTCGCTCTACTTCGACACCGGCGGCGGCGAAAAAACGATCTCCGGAACCCAGCGCGCGGTCAAGGTCTCCTTCGACCGGCCGCTGAACGACCCGCGCCAGGGCAACCGCTTCATCGGCCCCGACTTCTACATGATCCAGTGGCTCGAGAAGCAGGGCTACGACGTCTCCTACACCGAGGACGTCGCCATCCACCAGAACCCGGCGCAGCTGAAAAAAGCCAAGATCGACATGATCTCCGGCCACAGCGAGTACTGGTCGCTCGAGCAGATGAACGGCTACCTCGCCGCCCGCGACGCCGGCGTCAACATCGCCTCCTTCAGCGGCAACACCGCCTACTGGAAGGTCCGCTACGAGGACGGCGGCCGCACCCTCGTCTGTTACAAGACGGTCGAGGGCTCCGGCTCCACCGGCAGCGGCGAGGACGGCGCCAACGATTGGGGCCCCGACGGCAAACTGGGGACCGCCGACGACGCCCTCGGCCTCGACCAGAAAGCCGGCACCGCCGACGACCACCCGGAGAACTCGACCACGACCTTCCGCGACAACGGCGCCCCCCCGGGCGACCCCAACGCCCCCGAAGGCGGCCGCGTCGGGCCCGACATGCCGGAGAACCAACTGCTCGGGAACATGTATTACGGGGCCGAGCTGCAGGCCGGCGCCTTCCCGCTGGTGGTTCCCGCAGCCAGCGGCGGCAACTACGCCGGCGACCGGATCTGGCGCAACACCGGCATCCCGACCGGTTCGGCGACGACGATCGGCAACAACCTGCTCGGCTGGGAGTGGGACGCGATCCCGACGCAGGCTCAGTACCTGGCCAAACAGCCGGCCGGAGTCAAGCCGCTGACCAACTCGACCGCGCCGCTCGGCAACAACGTCGACTGGATCCAGGACGAGGGACGGATCTACGCGAAAACCCCGCCCCCGGGCCAGTGCGCCTGCGGCCAAGCGGTCAAGTACACGGCGAAAAGCGGCGCCCTCGTCTTCGCCTCCGGGACCAACGACTGGGCCAACGGCCTGGCGCCGAACCCCGACAGCCGGATCATCCAGGCGACCTACAACATCCTCTCCGACATGACCGTGCAGCCGTGGACGCCGGTCGAAGTGACCCTCGACCCGCCCTCCGGACCGCAGCCGCCGGTCGCCTCGTTCTCGGTCGCGCCCAACCCGGCGCAGACGAACCAGGTCGTCACCTTCGACGGCAGCACCTCGTCTGACCTCGACGGCGGCATCGCCAAATACGAATGGGACCTCAACGGGGACGGGACCTACGAGAAAGACTCTGGCTCCAACCCGATCACCACCATCAGCTACGCGACCACCGGCGTCTACACGGTGCGGCTGCGGGTGACCGACGAACAGGGGGTCCGCAGCACCACCAACCGCGCCCTCTCGATCGACAACAGCGGCAGCGGCAGCTACCCCTCGCGGGTGCTGGGGACGACCGGCCTGCTCAGCTACTGGCGCCTCGGCGACGCGGGCGGCTCCAGCACGCTGATCGACTCCTTCGGGACCGCCAACGCGACGGTCGGCGGCGGCCCCACGCTCGGCGTCGCCGGCGCGCTCAACGGCGACGCCGACACCGCAGCCAGCTTCGACGGCCTCGACGACACCGCCACGGCGAACCTTGCCCTCTCGGGGACGAGCAAGGTGACGGTCGAGTACTGGATGAGGTGGAACGGCTTCGCCAACGACGACGACCTGGCGATGGAGTACACGACCAACTTCAACTCGATCGCCGGCGGCTTCCTGATCGACCCCAACGCGCCCCAGGAAGAAGGCAAGTTCGGCGTCGCGATCGGCAACGGCTCGGCCCGCAACAACGTCTTCTTCGCCCGTCCCAGCGCCGGCGTCTGGCACCACTACGCCTTCGTCATGGACAGCGCCGCCGCGGCCGCCGATCAGATCAAGCCCTACGTCGACGGCAAAGCGGTGTCGTTCACCAAGACCGCTTCGGGCACCGGGGCCGGCAACTTCGCCAACTCCTCGCTGCACTTCATGTCGCGCGCGGCCAGCTCCCTGTTCGGAGCCGGATCGCTCGACGAGGTGGCGATCTACAACCGTGCCCTCGACGCGGCGACGATCGCCGCTCACTACGCCGGCAATCCGCTGGCGCCGACCGCCTCCTTCAACAGCTCGCCCAACCCCGCCGACGTCGGCCAGACCGTCAACTTCAACGGTTCCTCCTCGAGCTCGCCGAACGGGGCGATCGCGAAATACGAGTGGGACCTCGACGGCAACGGCAGCTATGAGACGAACACCGGCGCCAGCCCCAGCGCGAGCACCAGCTACGCGACCCCGGGGCCGGTGACGGTCGGCCTGCGAGTGACCGACGCCGCCGGCAAATCGGCCACCGCCACGGAGACCGTCAGCATCGACGGCGCCGGCGCCGGCAGCTACTCGAGCCGGGTGCTGGCCACGGCCGGGCTGATCGACTACTGGCGCATGGGCGAGGCCTCCGGCACCTCGCTCGCCGACAGCAAAGGCACGGCTCCGGCCACGCTGACCGGCGGACCCAGCCTCGGCGTGGGCGGCGCAGTCGCCGGCGACGCCGACACCGCGGTCAGCTTCAACGGCACCACCAGCGCCGCCCAGGCTGCGCTGAACCTCTCGGCGACGAACAAGCTGACGCTCGAGTTCTGGATGAAGTGGGACGGCTACGCCAACGACGACGACCTCGCCTTCGAGCTGACCCCGAACTTCAACTCCAACCCCGGCGGCTTCATCGTCGACCCCAACGCACCAGAGGAAGGCGGCAAATTCGGGGTCGGGATCGGCAGCGGCGAAAGTCGCAACACGGCCTACTTCACCCGTCCCAGCGCCGGCCAGTGGCACCACTACGCGCTGGTCATGGATGCCACCGCGCCAGCGGCCGAACAGGTCATCCCCTACGTCGACGGTCAGACCGTCCCCTACGTGAAGACCAAAAGCGGCACCGGTGCCGGCAACTTCGCCAACTCGTCCCTGTACTTCATGTCGCGCGCCGCCAGCGCCCTGTTCGGCTCCGGCGACCTCGACGAGGTGGCGCTCTACAACCGGGCGCTGCCGGCTTCGACGATCGCCCAGCACTTCGGCGGCAACAGCCAGGCGCCGCTCGCCTCGTTCACCGCCACGCCGAACCCCGCCCAGGCCGGCCAGCTCGTCAGCTTCGACGGCTCCACCTCCAGCGACCCCGACGGGACGATCGCGAAATACGAGTGGGACCTCGACGGCAATGGCAGCTTCGAGACCGACACCGGGACCACGCCGGCGGCCAGCACCACCCTCACTTCGGCAGGCAGCTACGAAATCAAGCTGCGGGTGACCGACAATGCCGGCAACAGCGGCCAGACGACCCGAACCGTCACGGTCGAACAGTCCGGCGCCGGTGCCTACTCGAGCCGCGTGCTCTCCACCGCCGGACTGATGAGTTACTGGCGGATGGGTGACCCGCCCGGCACGACGCTGACCGACAGCAAGGGCACCGCCAATGCCACCGCCGTCGGCGGTCCGGAATTCGGCATCGCCAGCGCCCTTCCCGGAGGCTCGGACACGGCGGTCAGCTTCAACGGCACGACCGGCGGCGCCCAGGCGAACCTCGACCTCTCCACGACCGACAAGCTGACGCTCGAGTTCTGGATGAAGTGGGACGGCTACGCCGACGACGACGACCTCGCCTTCGAGCTGACCCCGAACTTCAACTCCAACCCCGGCGGCTTCATCGTCGACCCCAACGCACCAGAGGAAGGCGGCAAATTCGGGGTCGGGATCGGCAGCGGCGAAAGTCGCAACACGGCTTACTTCGCGCGGCCCAGCGCCGGTGCCTGGCACCATTACGCGTTGGTGATGGACGCGAGCGCGCCGGCGGCCGACCAGGTCGTGCCCTTCGTCGACGGGCTGCCGGTCCCCTACGTGAAGACCAAAAGCGGCACCGGTGCCGGCAACTTCGCCAACTCCTCGCTCTACTTCATGTCGCGCGCCGCCAGTGCCCTGTTCGGAGCCGGCGACCTCGACGAGGTGGCGCTCTACAACCGGGCGCTGCCGGCTGCGACGATCGAAGACCACTACTTCGGCACCGTCGGCGGCGGCGAGCCGCCCCTTGCGTCGTTCACCGCCACTCCCAATCCGGCGAAAACCGTCGAAGCCGTCAACTTCGACGCATCCGGCTCGAGCGACCCCGACGGGACGATCGCCAAATACGAATGGGATCTCGACGGCAACGGCAGCTACGAGACCGAAACCGGCACCGAACCGGTCGCGACCCGGAGCTACCCAGCCGCCGGCAGCTACGACGTGCGCCTGCGGGTGACCGACTCCAGCGGCAACAAATCGAGCACGCTGCGCACGGTCACGGTGACCAACCGCGCACCGACCTCCTCCTTTACCGCCACTCCGAGCTCGGTCAACAAAGGCCAGCTGGTCAGCTTCGACGGCTCCGGCTCGAGCGATCTCGACGGGACGATCGCCAAATACGAGTGGGACCTCGACGGCAACGGCAGCTATGAGGCGAACACCGGCACGACGGCGACGACCAGCCGCTCCTACTCCGCCGCAGGAGCGGTAGAAACGAAGCTGCGGGTGACCGACGACAAAGGCGCGACCGCGGTCTCGGCGAAAACCGTCACCGTCACGCTTGTGCCGCCGACCGCCTCGTTCACCGCCTCGCCGAACCCGGTCGACACCGGGGCCACCGTGACCTTCAACGGCTCCGGCTCGACCGACCTCGACGGGACGATCGCCAAATACGAGTGGGACCTCGACGGCAACGGGACCTATGAGGTGAACTCCGGCACGACGGCGACGACCAGTCGCTCCTACAGCGCCTCCGGCCCGGTGGAAACCAAACTGCGCGTCACCGACAACGACGGTCAAACCGCCACCACGGGGCGGACGGTGACGGTCAACAACCGGCCACCCGTGCCCTCGTTCACCGTCACTCCGAGCCCGGCGAACACGCGCCAGACCGTGACCCTGAACGGCTCCGCCTCGACCGACCCCGACGGGACGATCGCGAAATACGAGTGGGACCTCGACGGCAACGGCAGCTTCGAGACCAGCACCGGCACCACCGCCAGCACGACCAAATCGTTCACCGCAACCGGCGCCGTGATCCTCGGTCTCCGGACCACCGACAACAAAGGCGCGACCGCGACGACGACCCGCTCGCTGACCGTCAACAGTGCCTATCGGGCGGCGATCCTCGGGACCTCGGGGATCAGCGACCTCTGGCGCCTCGACGAGACTGCCGGCACGACGGCGACCGACGCCAACGGCGGCAACAACAACGGCAGCTACGTCAGTGCGCCGACGTCGGTCTCCCCCCTGATCTCCGGCGAGACCAACAGCTTCGCCCGCTCCTTCAACGGCACCAGCCAGTACATAGACCTCTCGCCGAGCCCGTTCGGCACTCCCTCCGACTTCTCCGTCGAGGCCTGGGTCCGCACCAGCGTCGCCAAAGCCTCGGGCGGCTACCACTTCCTCGTCAGCGACTCGAGCGCCGACTTCGACAACGGCTTCTCACTGGTCATCGACTCCAGCAACCGCCCCGTCTTCGCCGTCGCCCGCCAGACCACCTCGATCACCCGTGGTCAGGCGGTCAGCCCGACCACGGTCGCGCCCAACACGACGCACCACATCGTCGGTACCTATGACGGCACCCGCGCCCGCATCTTCGTCGACGGGGTCGAACGGGCCAACGTCCTCTTCAACTCCGATCCGACCTGGAACAGCAGCCGGGACCTGCGCATTGGACGGCCGATCTCCTCGACCAGCCTCGCCCAGCGCTACCTGCAGGGCTCGATCGACGAGACGGCGCTCTACACCACCGCGCTCTCCGCGGCGACGGTGCTGGCGCATTACAACGCCGGCAAACCCTAGAGCGCGCCTTCCCGCACGAGGCGCAAGCGCGCCATGCGCCCACTCGTTGATTCCACGTGAGCGCGAACGACGCGATCGCCCCTGAACGCCTGCGCGGCAGCGGCCGTCGCGCGCACGCCTCACGCCTGCTGGCGCTGGCGCGCTCCGCGGATGTCCTCGCCCTGGCAGGCCTCGGGCTGTTCATCGCCGCCATGGCGGCGATCAGCTGGCACAAGTGGGGGACGCCGGAGATCGACGCCGGCGCCGAGCTGACGACCGCCGCCCAGGCCCTGCACGGCCACCTCCCCTATGACGACACCCGCTACTTCTACGGCCCGCTCGGCGTCTACACGCTGACGGGGGCATTCGGGCTGTTCGGCACCAGCCTCGCTACCGCCTACGCGCTCGGCCTGGCGGTCACGGTGGCGATCGCCGGCTCGTTCTACGCCCTCGCCCGTCAGCTGTTGCGCCCGCCGGCGGCAGCGCTCTCGGCGGCGGTGCTGATCGCGATCGGGTTCTCCGGTACCCAGTTCAACTTCGTCCTCCCACACACCAACTCGGCCACCTTCGGCCTCCTGCTGACGATCCTGGCGCTGCTGGCGCTGACCCGCGGCCACTTCCTGCTCGCCGGCACGGCGATCGGGATGACGGCGCTGACGCGGGTCGAGTTCGCCGCCGCCGCCGGGCTCGCGGCCCTCGCCTGGGTCGCCGGAATCTGGCGGGAAGAGGATCTCCGTGCCGCGCTGCGGGCGCTTGCCTGGATCGCGGGCCCGGCACTGGCGATCCCCCTCGCCGTGCTCGGCATTCTTGCCGCCAGCGTCGGCGCCAACCGCCTCTTCTGGCAGAACCTCTGGCCGATCGACTTCCTCCGCGCCGCCGGCTTCAACGCCTACCGCGAGTGGACCCCCTTCGACGCCGCCAGCGTCGCCTCCTCGCTCGCGCGCGGCGCGGTCTACCTCGCCCTGCTGGCCGGGCTGACCGCGAGCGCGGTGAAGTTCCACGGTGCCCGCGGGATCGCCCGCGCGAAGGCCCTCTGGCCGCTGGCCGCTGCCTGCCTCGGCTCCCTCTTCCTCCTCGCCCTGTGGGAGGCGAGCGGGGTCTTCCCCGGCGCCCAGAACGCCGTGCAGGAGGAGGGCAAGCAGCTGATGCTGGGGATGAGCTGGCTGCCGTTGCTCTCGCTGCTGGCGGCGGTCCTCGTCGCCCGCGCCCTCCTGCGCCGTCGGGCCGCGCCCCTGACCGGGCGCTGGCCGCTCGACCTGGCGCTCACCGCCGCCGCGGTCCTGCTCTGCTCGCGGGCCTACGATCAGTTCACGATGACCTCGGCGGCGCCCTACTACGCGGCTCCGGCGGTGCTCCTGCTGGGACTCCTGCACCAGCGCGTCGCCGACCGCTGGCCGAGTGCCCGGCCCGCAGTAATGGGGATGCTGGCGGCGGTCGCCGCGGGCATCGCCCTCTATGCGGCGATGGGCCTCTATCCCGACAAGGGCACCGTCGTCCACTCCGCCGCCGGCGATTACGTCGGCGACAACCGCAGCGCCGGCGCTCAGCAGGAGGCGATCGACTTCATCCGCACCCATACCGATCCCGGCGAGCCGATCCTCGCCCTCCCCGCCGACGCCGGCATCTACTTCCTCGCCGATCGCCCCCAGGCGCTCTACGAGAACATGTTCCTCCCCGGCCTGCTCGACACCGAGGCCGACGAGCGAGCCGCGATCGCGCGCCTCGAGCGCGAGGGGGTGCGCTACGCGCTGGTCAGCAACCGCGACACCTCGGCCTTCCAGACCGGCCGCTTCGGCAGCGGCTATGACCGGCTGCTCGGCCGCTACCTCCGCTCCGGTCGTCTCGTCGCGAGCTTCGGCAACCTCAGCGCCGCGCCGGGCGGCGGCAACCCCTCCCAGGGCTTCCGCGTCTACGCGCTACGGTGAGCCGCGTGCAGGTGGTGGGCGTCCATCCCGGCGCCGAGCTGAGGCGCAGACCGAGGCTCTTCGCGGCGCTGTCCCAAGCCTTCCCCGAGGTGCGCTTCGAAGCCCGCGAGGCTGGAGAGACGGCAGACCTCGCCGCGCTGATCGAGCTCGGCGGCGAATCCGGGGCGCGGAGCGCGACGGCGTCCGGTCTGCGGGCGCTCGCCGCCCTCGAGCTCGAGAGGGATCCGGGTGCCGCGGTCGTCGCCGAGTTCGCCTCCTCGGGGAGTTTCGACCGCCGCCTACACGGACAAGCGCTGCCGGATCGACACCTCCACGGCACGACGGCGCTCACGCCGGCCGGGGGCGCCGAGGTTCTCGCCCGTATCGCCGAAGGGCCTCTCTGGGTCCGCGAGGGCCTCCTCGACGTCGTCGCGGTCGCCCCCTCTGAGCTGGCCGACGCGGAGCCGCTGCGCGACCGACTCGGGGGTGAGCGCTCGATTGCCCTGCTTCCCCTGCTGGAGCTGCTGCGCGAGCTGACCGTCGAGACCGCCTGGCGACCGCCGCCGCTGCGGGCCGCCTTCCTGCTCGACGACCCCAATCTGCACTGGCCCTCCTACGGCTTCCTCTCGCTGCCACACCTGAGCAGCCACGCGGCCGCGCACGGCTACCACCTGGCGCTGGCGATGGTCCCGCTCGATGCCCGGATCGCCCACCCCGCCGCGGCCCGGCTCTTGCGGGAGAGCGCCGAGATCTCGCTCTGCGTCCACGGCAACGACCACTTCGGCGGCGAGCTCGGCCGCGTCCGCGAGCAGGACGACGCGCTGACCCTGGCGGCGCAGTCGCTGCGCAGGATCGCTGCCTTCGAGCGGCGCACCGGTCTGCCCGTCTCGCGGGTGATGGTCCCGCCCCACGAGGAGTGCTCGGAGCCGATGGCCGCTGCTCTGGCTCGGACGGAGTTCGCGGCGATCACGATGACCCGCCCCTTCCCCTGGCTCTCGGCGCCGCCAAAGCACTGGCTGACCGCTTCCGGGCAGAGCACAGCCGTCACCGGTTGGGACCCGGCCGACATCACCGACAGCGGGCTGCCGGTGCTGCTGCGCCACCCGTTCGCCGACGCCCACTTTTCTCCCGCCGAGGTTGCCCTACGCGCCTACCTCGATCAGCCGCTGATCCTCTACGGGCACCACGACGACCTCGCCGACGGGCTAGGGGTCCTCGCCGAGCGCAGCGCCACCGTCAACCGGCTCGGCGACGTGTCCTGGGGCTCCTTGGGAGCGCTGGCCACCGCGAACGTGAGCTGGCGTCTCGAGGGCGACCTGCTGCGGCTGCGCCCCTACTCGCGGCAGATCTCCATCGAGGTCCCGCTCGAGGCGCGGCAGATCGTGGTCGAGCCCGGCTGGGACCCGGCCGGCGAGGTCGTCGCGTCCCCGGCGGGCATCGTCCCGGCCGGTCAGCCGTTCGCCGTCGCCGCCGGTGAGCGCCTGGAGCTGCGGCTGCGCCGCCTCGACGCCGCCTCGCCGGATGCCGTCGCCGCACCGTCACCCCGGCCCTGGCCGCTGATCAGGCGGCTGGCCGGCGAGACCAGAGATCGCCTCGCCCCGGTCCGCCGGCGGCTGCGCAGCCGTGCCTGAGCATCGGGCCTTCCCTATCTCTATGCCCCCAGCAGACCCGAAGATCGGCGGCGATCGCCTCGGGTTCGTCGTCCAGCTGGTTCCAGGTGAGGCGGGTGACCGAGTAGCCGGCGACCCTGAGGCGGCGGTCGCGGTTCCGCGGAAGGCGGTGCGGGTCTTGTGGCGCTGCCAGCCGTCGAGCTCGACGATCTGGCGCAGGTCGGGCCAGTGGCAGTCGACCTGGAAGCTCCTGCCTCCGACTTCGATCCGGTCGTTGAAGAGAGGAAGCGGCAGGTGGTGCGCGCGAAGGAACGGGCCGAAGCGCTCCTCCAGGCGGCTCTTGCGCTCGCCGCCAGGTTCGTCCTTCAGGCCTTCGAGCGCCATCCTCACCTTCCGCACGCCCCTGCGGCCAGGGTAGCGCCCGACCATGTCCCGGAGCGAGAGTGGATCTCGCAGCTCTGGGTGACTGGGATGCCCTCCTCGATCGTCACCTCGTCAGCGGGCAGCGCTTTGTGATGTCGCCTAATCCCGCCCCAACTGCGGCTCTTGCGTGGACAGGTGACGTCGATGACCGAGCGCGAGGTCGGCCGTCCCTCGCGTGGGAGCAGCTGGTGGCCGACCGAATAGACGCCGTCGTGGACCCGGTGGAGGCGCCCGGCCCGGAGCCTCCCGTCGATCGCTTCTTCGCTCAGACCTGCGGCCATCAACTGGCTCCGCCCCCAGCCCCATACTGCCGCCCCGCGAGCCTGGCGATCGGTCGATCGTCACCGCGAGACCGCGTCAACCCTTCTTGAAGACGGGTTGACGCGGTCTCGGTGGGCATGCCTGGGCAAGGGCTCAGGCCTGGGGTTTCTCCCCCCTGGTCCTTGCTCAGGGGTTGGACAGGGCCATTTGGACAATCTTCTCTTGGCGCTCCGGCCAGGAGTTTGCCCTTGCAAAGGTGAGCCGCTCTTCGTCCGATGCTCTGCCCAGGGACAGGGCCGCGGCGATCGCCTCTGCGAGGTCGGCGCGGATCGTTACCCGCGGCGAGACGTCGCGGATCGGGGCCAGGTCGAGCGCTGCTACCGGCGCTCCGCCGGCTAGATACTCGTAGAGCTTCAGCGGACTCATCGCCCTGGTCAGCGGGCTGTCAACGTGGGGGATCAGACAGGCGTCGGCGGCTGCTACCAGGGCAACTACCTCGGCTCTCGATGCGGGCGGAAAGAAGTGGACGTTGGCCACTCCTCGCAGCGGCTCGAAGTGACCCGGGTCGAGCAGCGGCCCGACGAGGGCGAAGGAGGCCTCCGGCATCGCCGTCGCGGCCGCGACGATCGCACCGACGTCGACCCGGGACTCGAGGCTGCCGACGTAGAGAAGGCGCGGACCTGGCAGGACGGTGAACCACTCGGGCGGCTCGCCGGGCGCCTCCCACTCCTCCGGGTCCACGCCGTTGGGCACCACCGCGCTCGGGCCGGTCGGCTCGATTACGTCGAGGATCGCCGGCGAGACGGCGGCGACCGCGCGACCGCTCTCGCGAACGCGGCGATAGGCCTCGAGGTAGGCGGGCCGGAGCCGGCGCAGGGGCTGCGACTCGGCGAGGTCGTCGTAGGCGTAGAAGGTCACCGAGGAGGCCCACTCGAGCGGCGCGAAGCCGGCGATCAAAGGGTGCGTCGTGATCAGGGCCGGCCGCTCCAGGCCCCGCTCGGCCGCGACTCGTCGCAGCTGTGCGTCCCAGCGACGGAAGCTGCGCTCGACCGCCCGCACCCCGCTCGGGTCCCGGCGCCGCAGGCGCGTCGGACCGTAGAGCGAGGCACCCCCGTTGGCCGGAAACGGGGGCGGCTGCCGCAGGGCGCGTCGGGCCATCTTCAGCGGCAGGCTGCGCGGCGTCTCCGCCACCAGCAGGCGGCGGACCGCCGGGTGCTCGAGCAGCGTCTCGACCATGCGGTCTTCCGAGAAGCACATGCCGCGGGCGACCGCCGTGCCCCAGCTCGCGTAGGCGAAGCTGAAGACGACGTCGCGCTCTCCTCCGGCAGACATCGCCAGCCGATCAGCGCGTCGCCGGCAGCGGCCCGCCCGGGCCGAGCCGGGCCCGATCGACCGAGCGGGCTGTCTGGGCCGCGGCTTCGTAGCCCAGCTCACGCGAGAGGACGGCGGCGAAGCCGGCGAAGAAGCAGATCAGGTAGGGCAGCTGGGGCAGCGCCAGGATGTCCAGGAGGCCGCTGCCGATCAGCATCGCAAGGGTGGCCGCTCCGATCGCCAGCGCCGGGCCGACCCGGTCCGACTTGCCGTTCCGCGCCACCCGGTGGGCGATCAGGAAGATCGCGAGGAAGATCGAGATGTAGGAGAGGATGCCGATCACCCCGGTGCCGATGATCGTGGTCAGGAACTGGTTGTCGAGGATCCTGTACTTCTTCTGGTCGTAGGTCTCGTAGCCGCGGCCGAGCAGCGGCCGGTTGACGACGTCGGGCTCGATCGCCGAGTAGTCGCTCTGGCGATCGACCGTGCTGGCGACGCCGAACATGTTCTGCGGCAGCAGCTGGTTGCCGACCCCGCCCAGGGCTCCCGGCGTGACGAGGTGGGCGATCACGAAGAGCCCGATCGCCCCCGGGATCAGCTGGCGCAGGAGCCGCGGCCGGTAGGCGACCAGGATCGCCACGGCCGCGACCGGGGCGACGATGCTGGTTTTGCGCTGGGTGGCGAGGGCGGCGGCGAACATGATCCCCGCGGCAGCCCCCCAGAGGACCTTGCGACGCAGATCGGGGCTCTCGTACATCGAGATCAACGCGAACGGCATCGTGCAGGCCATCATCATCGCCGGCGCCAGCGGATGGATCGTCGGGCCGATCACCGAGCGACGGCCGATCGAGTCGGAATTGCCGAGCTCCCCCGGAGGCGACACGGGCAGGACGTTCCCGAACCAGGTGAAGAAGACGTTGAATTCGGACCGGTACTCCCAGATCACCGCCAGCGCCATCAGCACCGAGAGACCGCACATGAAGGTCATGAAGGCGCGCACCTCGCCCGGGCGGATCCCGGAGGCGACGACGACGAAGAGGGTCAGGTAGGAGATCAGCAGGGCGAGCTTGCGCACACCGAGTTCGAGCTCGCCCAGCCGCACCGTCGTCTCGGCGTTGTAGACGAGGCTGAGGATCGCGATCAGGACGAAACCGACGAAGGCGTAGTGGATCGGCGTGAAGCGGACCCGTTGGGCACCGTCGAGGATCGTCAGCGAGAGGACCCAGAGGGCGACGACGAGGAGCAGGACGGGGCGGTCGAGCTTGGCTTCCAGCGGCAGCCCGACCGGGAGGTCGATGCTGTCGAAGGGCACCAGGAAGAGCATCGCCATGAAGCCGGCGAGGGCCCACGGCAGCGGCCGCGTCGTCCGCGGCCAGTTCCCCACCAGGCCCCGGAGGGTGCGCTGGTGGTAGGCGGCCAGGCGCCCGGCCGCCGGCGTGGCTGCCCGGGCGGAGGAGGTCACGAACCGGTCTTGGCCGGCCCGCGCTCGCGCTCCGGAGGCGCCGGGGCGGGCGACTCCTCGAGCCAGCTGTCGGCCTCGGCGCCGATCCTCTCCATCTCCCCGGCCAGGCGCCAGTGGCGCATGAACCCGGAGGCGGCGGCGACGACGAGGCAACCGAACCCGAACACGGCGAGGAAGGCGAGGACCATCAGGACCATGTCGGCGTTGCCCCCGACCAGGCCGCCCTCCGGCGCGCCGAGCTGGCGCACGACGATGTTTTCGACCAGCGGCACGCTCGAGGTCGTGGTGGTCACTTTGGCCGGCGGCGCGTTCTCTTCCGCCTTGTTGGCTTCCACCTTGAGCCGGTCGATGTAGCGCTCGAGCACTTCGAAGGAGGCCTGAGCCAGGGACAGGGCCTGCTTCGTCGCCGGCCCGGTGGAGTAGACGGTGATGATCGGGACGTCTTCCTGGGCCTCGAAGACGAGGCGGTACTGCTTGCCCTCCTCGACCAGGTCGCGGGCTCGGGACTCCGCTCCCTGCTGGTCGTAGTCCTGGATACCGGTGCCTTCGCTGAACGGCCCGTGGGCGCTGATCAGGAGCGGGTCGACTCCGATCTCAGCGGCGATCTGATCGACTGCGTCGCGGCTCGAGAGGTATTGGGCGTAGACCCGCGCTCGGGTGCCCAGGGCGGCGATCTGATCGGTTCCCGCGCCCTCGACGAGGGTCGATTCCGCCGAGTCGACGAGAATCTGGCTGGTCGCGGCGCCGACCGCCACCGAACGTTTTTCGACCCCGTCGGGACCGATCCGGAAGGCGGTCAGCGTAGCGGCGAGGGTCGCGATCGCCAAGAGAATGCCCAGCACGAGCTTGCGCTGGAGCAGCGTCCTGACGAATCCGACTATCTCCATGCTCGCTCCGTTCCATTTCGGTCCTTTTTCATTCCTTCCACCACGGGATGAACGATGGCGCAGGCCAAAAACTTCCTCTCGGGACGCTCCCTGCGCACAAGCGCTCCATGCGCCCGTTCGTTGATGTACCGGTGACCGGCGAAGACCCGAGCGAACGTTCCGAGCTCGACCGCGCTCAGCTCACGCAGGCGGCGGTCTCCGGCGTGCGCTGGTTCGCCGCCGCGAAGGCGACCACCGAGGTGCTGCAGCTCGCCGCGGCAATCGCCCTCGCCCGGCTCGTCAGCCCGGCCGACTTCGGCAACGCCGCGGTGGCGCTGATCCTCCTGCCGCTCTCGGTGATCCTCACCTACGAGGGCTTCGGCAGCGCCCTCGTCCAGCGCAAACTCGTCCACGACGGTCACTTCGAGGCAGCGACGCTGACCAGCCTGACGGCCGGGCTGGCGCTCAGCCTCGCCACCTACCTGCTGGCGCCCCTGGTCGCGGCACCGGTCTTCAACCCGGAGATCGCCCACCTGATCCAGCTGGTCTCGCCGGTCTTCGCCCTGGCCGGCCTCGGCACCGTCTCCCGCGCCGTCCTCTCCCGCGAGCTCGACTTCCGCCTGATCAGCATGATCGAGGCAGGCTCGCTCGCCCTCGGGTCCTTCCTCGCGGTCGGCCTGGCGGCGCTCGGGCTCGGCGCCGACGCGATCGTCCTCGGCGGCGTCGGCGCCACCGGCCTCGCCTCGCTGGCCCTGCTCGCCTCCACGCCGAGACGCCGCCCGCGCTGGCGCCGGCGCGAGATGTCGGAGATCGTCCGCTTCGGCGGCCCCGCCTCCGCCGCCGGGGTCGTCTACGTGGCGATCAGCAACGTCGACTACGCGGTCCTCGCCGCCCGGCTGAACCCCGCCCAGGTGGGGATCTACTGGCGCGCCTTCCAGCTCGGCGTGATGTACCAGGACAAGCTCAGCGGGATCATGATGAGGCTCGCCTTCCCGATCTACTCGCGAACCAGCGACCTGAACGAGATGAAGACCTTCCACGAGCGGGCGACGCGGATCCACGGTGCGGTCGTCGCCCCGCTGCTGGCGATCCTGATCGTCACCGCCCCCGAGCTGGTGCCGCTCGTCTTCGGCGACGCCTGGCGCGCCGCGGTGGAGCCGGCCCAGATCCTCGCCGTGGCGGGGATGATCGCCGCCATCCTCACCGGTTACCCCCAGGTGATGCTGGCGGCGGGGCGGCCGCGGCCGCTGATGGTCTTCAACTGCTGCGTCCTCGTCGTCTACGCCGGCGCCGTCTACCTAACCGCCGGCCAGGGCCTGGTCGCGGTTGCGCTCGCGGTCGTCGCTGTCCACCTCGCGATCCTCGCCGCCGTCTACCTGGTCCTCTTCCGCAGCGTCCTCGGCCTGCCGATCGGCAGGCTGGTCACCGACCTCGCGCCCGCCGTCGCCGGCAGCGCCCTGGTGCTGGCGGTCGGCTTTCCGCTCGCCGACCTGCTGAGAAACGCCGATCTGGCCGCGCCGCTGATCGTGCTGGTCGCCGGCCTCGCCGGGATCGGCGCCCAGGCGCTGAGCCTGCGGGCACTCTTCCCCCGCGTCTGGGCCGACATCAGCAGCCTGCTGCGCCGCTTGCTGCCGAGCCGCAAAGAGAAGTTCCGCCCCCTCCCAGTCGTTGAATAGAGGATGAGCGAGGCGTCTGACAAGGGGAAGCGCGCCAAGGCGGGAGTCGTGATGGCCGCCGCGACCTTCTCGATGGCCGCCGCGTCGGGGATACAGGCGGCGCTCTACCTCCACTCCAACGGCATCGACGGACGCACCGACGGCTTTTTCGTCGCCTTCGCCCTCTACACCGTCTTCGGCGTCTTCAGCCAGAGCATCCGCGTCACCTCGGCGCCCCTGCTGGTCGACGGCAAGCGCTCGCTGCCGCTGCGCGAGTTCGCCGCCACGCTGGCCCTGATCGCAGTGCCCGTGGCCCTGCTGACGATCCCGCTCGCCCACCCCCTCTCGCTGCTCCTCGCACCCGGCCTGAGCGACGCCGACCGCGCCGTCACCCAGGAGGCGCTGCCGATCCTCGGCGGCGCGATGATCCTCCAGCTCTGGGCGGCGGGCGGCGCCACCGTCCTCGCCGTCCGCGACCGCTTCAACACGATCGCCGGCGCCTACATCGGCGGCGCCGGCGCCGGTCTCGTCGCCTACCTGGCGGTCTCCGGCAGCGCCGGCGAGCTCTCGCTCGGCTACGCGATGCTGGCGATGGCGGTCGTCACCTGCGGCCTGATGCTGACCGGTCTGCGGCACAGCGGCCGCGGCGCCGCCGAGGGGGCCGAGCCGCGGCCGCTGCGGATCCGTCGCCTCGTCGCCGACGCCGGCCTGATCCTCGGGCGGACCAGCATCTACCTCGCCTTCAACGCCCTCTACCTGATCACCCTCTCCCTAACCACCTCCTTCTCGCCCGGCGACGCCACCGTCCTCTCATACGCCTACCTCTTTGCCAGCTACCTGGTCGCCGGCACCGCCTTCGCGCTGGGCATGTCGCGGATCGCCGAGATGAGCCGCACCGCCCGTTCGGATCCGCGCCGCGCCTTCGGCGACACGGTTCCCCAGGGATTCCGCTACTCGATGCTGATCTGCGCCCCCGCCCTGGCCGGGTTCGTCGCCGCCGGGGCGCCGATCATCGGCTTCGTCTTCTCCGCCAGCCTGCACCCGAGCGACATCCGCACCCTGCAGGAGTTCGGCGCTCTGCTCGCGATCTGGACCGTGGCGGCGCTGCTGGTCAACCTGATGCTGCCGGCGATGTTCGCCCTCGGCCGCGCCCGGCTGACCAACCTGCTGGCGCCGGCGCTGCTCGCCGTCCACGTCGCCGTCTCGGTCGCCGGCGGCGCCCTGTTCGGCTCGCTCGGGGTCGTCGGAGCCGCCTTCGTCGCCCCCTCTCTCTTCGCGGCCGTGATGCTCGCCAAGGGTGCCCCGGAAATCGCCGGGCACCTGGGGCGCGAGGTGACCCGCGACGCACTCCGGTTCATCCTCGCCGCGGCAGCCTGTTACGGGCTCGGGGCGACGCTGGGCGCTGCCGTCGGCGACACCCTCACCGGTGCGGCCATCGCCGGGGCGGTCGGGTCGGTCCTCTACCTCGGACTGCTCCCGTTCATCGCGCCGACCCAGGTCGACCTCCTCCGCAAGCTGCTGCGACCGCTGTTCAGGGCCCGAAGGACCGGTCCGCAGGCCGCCACGTAACCCCCGCGCGCCCGGCGCTGAAGTTGCCGGCCGAGCCCGAGGCGAGCTGCCAGTCCTGGGTCGAGCTGCTGGCGAAGGTCGGGGTCACCGAGGTGTCGTGGGCGCCGCGCTTGCCGATCGACCCGCCGGTGACGACGTTGTAGTCCTGGGTCAGCTGGCTGAGGACGCAGGAGGTGCCGTCGGGCGCCGAGAAGCCGTCCATCACGTTGAACTCGACCAGGATCGCCTTGGTCTGACATTCGCGCGCGTAGACGATGTTGGGGTTCGACCAGATCGTGTTGTTGCGGATCACGATCCCGTAGCCCGTGTAGAACGGATCGGCAGGATCCGGCACCACGTCGAAGAACTGCAGCGGCGAGCCCGCGTAGGGGGCTTTGCTGGGCCGGCCGGCGACGAGGTTGTCCTCGAAGGTCACGTTGGTCACCTCGCCGTCCTTGATGAAGAAACCCTGGGAGCCGGCGCCACCGCGGATCCAGTTGCCCTTGAAGATGAGGCCGCGCCCGCCCCAGACGGTCTGCAGGCCGTCGTTGTGGCCCCCGTCCTCGTCGGCGACCCAGATTTCGTTGCCTTCGATCCGCAGCCCTTCGAAGCGCTGGACCATGAAGGTGTCCTTCTCGCCGCTGCCGGTTCCCGGTTTGATCACGTTGTCGCTGAACTCGACGTTCTTGGCGTAGGAGCTGGTGTTGCCGATCACGTAGACGCCGCCGGAGATCGAGTTGTGCCGGAAGGCGACGCCATCGGCCGAGGAGGAGACGTTGGCCGAGCCGGTCACGAAGCCCTCGATCGCGATGCCGGCGCCGCTGACGCTGACCCCGCCGAGAGTCGCCCCGCCCGGGTTCTTCGCCCGCAGGGTCACTCCCGGCGCCTGGCGCCTGGCCGAGATGCTGAGGCTGCCGTAGCTGCCGTCGGCGAGACAGACAACCGAGCCGGCGGAGATCGAGGAGAGAGCACTCTGCGCCGCCGAGACCGAGGAGGCGGTCTGATCGCAGTCCGTTTCGACCGGCGGGGGCGGCGGAGGCGGAGAGGTCACATCCCAGCTCTGGGTGGCCGGCGTCGTGTCGGTGTTCCCGGCGCCATCGGTGGCGCGGACCGAAAACTGGTGGGCGCCGACGCCGACCGAGTCATACGAGGCAGGTGACGCGCACCCGGTCCAAGAGCCGCTGTCCAGCTTGCAGGCGAAGGTCGAGCCCGCCTCACTCGAGCCGAAGGTGAAGCTGGCCGAGGTAACAGTGGTACTCGAGGAAGGCCCACCGGAGATGGTCGTCTCGGGCGCGACGGTGTCTGCCGGTGGTTCGGGCTCCGGTTCGGGGGTGGGCTCAGGCGCCGGTGCCGGACCCGGAGCGGGTTCGGGCTCGGGGTCGGGCGCCGGTGCCGGCGCGGTCACCGTCCAGGCGCGGGTGGCGGGCGTGGCGTCGGTATTTCCGGCGGCATCGGTGGCGCGGACGGAGAACTGATGGGAGCCCAGGGCCAGGGACGAGAGCGCCTTCGGCGAGGTGCAGCGTCTCCACCTGCCGCTGTCGAGCCTGCAGGTGAAGATCGACCTCGCCTCGCTGGAGGCGAAGGCGAAGCCCGCGGTGGTCTCGGTGGTGGTCGAGTCGGGACCGGCGGTAATCGAGGTGTTCGGCGCGACGGTGTCGCGGCTCGTCTTGGTGTAGCCGCTGAGCAAGGCCTTCCGCTCGCGGAGAGCGGACTTCTGCGCCACGGCCCAACTGGCGCCGAAGGCGGCCAGGATCGCGATTGCCAGAGCACCGACGAGCACCGTCCGCCTCATCCGGTGCCGCCTTTCGACGAGGAGATTTTTCTTTTCACCCACCCCCGTTAGGTCGGGTGGGACGCGGCGGCGATGACCCGCTGCTCAGGTCTCAGACGGATGTACTAGGACACTTCTGGACGGATGACTAGCTGTAGTTCCTAAGCACGTTGTTCATCCGGACCTCCTTGGAGGCTGGCGGTGTCGAAGCCCCAGCAACAAGGAGGAACCGGATGAAGCTCCACGCTAACGCGCCCCTCGGCCCGAAGGGCAG
>Ga0307280_10000011_pt1 | contig 76829 bp, 84 predicted proteins | sample ER_DNA_119_FD_194479 | JGI IMG/M metagenome (GOLD analysis project Ga0307280, IMG submission 194479) | Bulk soil microbial communities from the East River watershed near Crested Butte, Colorado, United States - ER_DNA_119 | ecosystem: Environmental > Terrestrial > Soil > Floodplain | place...
TCGTCCTTTGTTCGCCTATAGGGCTACAAAGGACGAACGCCGCGGCGTTAGGATGCGCTCAAGCCCGGTCCGACCACAGGAGCCTCAATGACCATCGCCATCATCGTCGTCGTCGCGATCATCGTCCTCGCGGTCCTCTACTACATTGCGAAGCGCAACTCGATCATCGCCGCGCGCAACCGGGTGGACGAGTCCTGGAGCGGGATCGACGTGCAGTTGAAACGGCGCCACGACCTCGTCCCCAACCTGGTCGAGACGGTCAAGGGCTACGCCGAGCACGAGAGCCAGACCTTCGAGAAAACGACCCAGGCGCGGGCCGCGGCGATGCAGGCGCAGGGGGTCGAGGAGACCGCCAAAGCCGAGCAGCAGCTGACCCAGGCGCTGGCCGACGTGAAAGCGGTGGCCGAGAACTACCCGACCCTGCGGGCGACCGAGAACTTCCAGCAGCTGAGCCGCAACCTCTCCGAGCTCGAGGACGAGATCCAGGCCTCGCGCCGGATCTACAACTCCAACGTCCAGTCCTACAACACGGACATCGAACAGTTCCCGGGCTCGATCATCGCCAACCAGGGCGGCTTCACCGCGCGTGAGTTCTTCGAGATCGAGGACGCCTCCGAGCGCAACGCGCCGCAGGTCAGCTTCGGCAAATAGCCCTGGCCACCCAGCCAGGATCTCTAATATTCATCTCGATGACTACGGAGACGAAAGACGCGACCCTCTGGATCTGCGACAGCTGCGGGTTCATCTACGACCCCGCGATCGGCGATCCGGACGGTGGAATCCCGCCCGGAACCGCTTTCGAGGCGATTCCCAAAGATTGGTTTTGCCCGGTGTGCGGGGCCCGCACCAGCGACTTCCGCCCGCTCGATCCCAGCGAGGCCTAGGAACCGCCCGGTAGGCTGGGCTGGCTGATGAGCCAGTACGACTACGACTGGATCGTTGTCGGCTCCGGTTTCGGGGGGTCGGTATCGGCCCTGCGCCTGGCCGAAAAGGGCTACAAGGTGGCGGTCCTGGAGTGCGGTAAGCGCTTCACCGACAAGGACTTCCCGAAGTCGACCTGGGACATCCGCCGCTATTTCTGGGCGCCGCGAGTCGGCCTGCGCGGCATCTTCCGCCTCACCACCTTCAAGGACGTCTCGGTCGTCAGCGGCTCGGGCGTCGGCGGCGGCAGCCTCGGCTACGCCAACACGCTCTACGTCCCGCCCTCGAAGTTCTTCGAGGACCCGCAGTGGGGCGACCTCGCCGACTGGGAGTCGGAGCTGGCGCCCCACTACGCCGAAGCGCAGCGGATGCTCGGCGTCGCCCAGGTCCAGGCCAACGATCCCGCCGACGAGCTCCTGCGCGAGTACGGCGAGTCGATCGGGGTCGGCGATACCTACCAGAAGACCCCGGTGGGGGTCTACTTCGGCGAGCCCGGCAAGACCGTCCCGGACCCGTTCTTCGGCGGCGAGGGGCCCGACCGCACCGGCTGCAGCTTCTGCGGGCGCTGCATGGTCGGCTGCCCCCACGGCGCCAAGAACACGCTGGTCAAGAACTACCTCTACCTGGCCGAACAGCGCGGCGTCGAGGTGATTCCCAGCCGCACCGTGACCGAGATCCGCCCACTCGGAGCCGCCGACGGCAGCGACGGCTACACCGTCTCCAGCGAGCGCTCCGGGATCCTCCCCGGCCGCGCCAAGCGCACCATCAGCGCCCGCGGAGTCATCGTCGCCGCCGGGGCCCTCGGGACCAACAAGCTGCTGCAGCGCTGCCGCCTCGGCGGCTCCCTGCCCCGCATCTCCGAGCGGCTCGGCGAGCTGGTGCGGACCAACAGCGAGTCGATCCTCGCCGTCACCGTGCCCGAGGACTACCCGGACGACCTCACCCGCCGGGTCGCAATCAGCGGCAGCATCTACCCCGACGCCAACACCCACATCGAGACGGTCAGCTACGGCAAGGACGGCGACTCGATGAGCCTCCTGTACACGCTCCTGGTCGGCGACGGGACCCGCGTCACCCGGCCGCTGAAGCTGCTCGGCCAGAGCCTCCGCCACCCCGGCCGCTTCGCCAAGGTGCTGTGGCCGAAGGGCTGGTCGCAGCGGACGATCATCCTCCTCGTCATGCAGACCCTCGACAACGCGATCGCCCTGCGCCCGACGCTGAAACGCTCGGGCAACGTCTGGCTGCAGACCGAACAGGATCCGGAGAAACCGAACCCGACCTTCATTCCGGTCGCCAACGACGCGGCGGAATGGCTGGCCGAGCGCACCGGCGGCGTCGCCCAGAGCTCCTTCACCGAGGCCTTGATGAACATCCCGACCACCGCCCACATCCTCGGCGGCGCGGTGATCGGGCACGGGCCCGAGGACGGCGTCGTCGACGCCCGCCAGCGGGTCTTCGGCTACGAGAACCTGCTCGTCTGCGACGGCTCGGCGGTGCCGGCGAACGTAGGCGTCAACCCCAGCCTGACGATCACCGCACTGGCCGAGCACGCGATGAGCGAGATTCCCGCAGCCTCAGAGCCGAGCTACGAGGCGAACCTCTCCGCGACGTAGTCCCAGTTGACGACGTTCCAGAAGGCGTCGAGGTATTCCGGGCGCTTGTTCTGGTACTTCAGGTAGTAGGCGTGCTCCCAGACGTCGACGCCGAGCAGCGGCGTGGTGCCGTCGGAGATCGGCGAGTCCTGGTTCGGGGTCGAGACCACTGCCAGGCCAGAGGAGTCCTTGACCAGCCAGGCCCAGCCGGAGCCGAAGCGGGCGATGCCAGCGTTTTTGAACTCCTCTTTGAAGGAGTCGAAGGAGCCGAAGGTCTCTCCGATCGCGCCGCCCAGGTCGCCGCCCGGCTCGCCGCCGCCGTCGGGACCCATCATCTGCCAGAAGAGCGAGTGGTTGTAGTGGCCGCCGGCGTTGTTGCGGACCGCAGCCTGCTTGTCGCCCGGCAGGGCGGAGAGGTTACGGAGCACGTCCTCGACGTCGCGGTCGGCCCACTCGGTGCCCTCCAGGGCGGCGTTGGCTTTGTCGACGTACGCCTGGTGGTGCTTGTCGTGGTGGATGCGCATCGTTTCCTCGTCGATGTGAGGCTCGAGCGCGTCGTATGCGTACGGCAGGTCGGGAACGGAGAAAGCCATCGAAACTGCTCCTTTGCTCGTTTGGAAGTCCGAGCGGAGCCTAACTATTCTGCGCCGGCCGCTTCGTTCTGCGGAGGCGTTTCAGCTTCTTCGGCCGGGTCGAGGTCGCCGCTTTCGATCCGCGGCACCGTCCCGGCGTCCCCCCCGGTCCATTCGTTGAACCGGTACCAGGCGGGCTTCGCTTCCCGCTTCGCCGTCAGTAGCCCGGCCGAGTGGCAGAAGACGCAGCTGCCGCCGTCGATCCAGGTGAACCACCAGACGCCGCGCACCCCCCAGCGCACCCGGTTGGCGGAGAGCATCGAGAACGCCTTCGAAAGCTGGTACGCCTGGCCCCAGAGACCGCGCTGCCAGCGGGTCGGGCCGCTCTCCGAGCCCCAGCCCAGCTCGGTCACGTAGAGCGGCGTGGCACCGTCGCCGTGGCGGCGCATGATCCGTCGCAGGTTGGTCAGCTGCGCCCCCATCGCCTGCGCGTCGGCGACGTAGGGATGCAGGGCGACGCCGTCGAAGTACGGCTTCACCCGCCGGGCGCGGTAGATGCGCGAGAGGAATTCGCCGGAGGCGATGTTGGGCGGGATCTGCAGCGGCCGGCCGAAGAGCCCGCCGACAATCGCCTTCGATCCCGGCGCTTCGCGGTGGATCACCCGGCCGGCGATCCGGATCAGCGCCGCGAAGCGCTTCGGTTCGGGATCGGCCGCAAAGGTGACGATGTTCTCCTCGTTCCAGATCTCCCAGCGCCGCATCGGCAGGTAGGGCAGGTCCTCTTCTTCGCGCCAGAAGGAGCCCTCGGGGCCGTAGCGGCGGACCGCCGCCCGCACGAAGGAGGCCCAGGCACGGCGCTGCCAGGGATTGGCGACCGGCAGGTCGATTCCCTGGGAGGCGACCCATTCGGGCGAGCTGGAGACGAAGGGGAAGACCTCGATCCCCATCTCGGCCGCCAGCCGCACCTCGTGGTCGAACCCGTCCCAGTGCCGTTCGGAGAAGGCGGGGTTCTGCGGCTCGATGGCGCTCCAGTTGAGCGGCTGCCGGACGCTGTAGACACCGGCTTCCCGCATCAGCTCGTAGTCCTTCGCGGTGCCGCCGTTCTGCGGCGAGAGGCCGACGAACCCCGGCGGCAGGTAGGCCCGGGCCGCCGCCGGCATCGTCGCCAGCAGCGCCACCACGAGGATCGGGATCAGCCTGCGCCGCATCTTCATCGAATGGAACCGCCTTCCCGCCCAAAGTAGCGGCGCCGGCCCCTCCCCGCACCCCATTCGGCGCTCTGAGATAATCACCCCTCTCGGGGCGTGGCGCAGCCTGGTAGCGCGCACCGTTCGGGTCGGTGAGGTCCCCGGTTCAAATCCGGGCGCCCCGATGAGTAGGCGCTTTGCTTCTTCAGCCGGACCCGTTGCCGGAGAGCCCGACAGCGAGGCCCGGCTGGGCGCCGTCGTCGCGCACGATCTCCAGCGTGGCGAACTGCTGACCCGCAGCGGTCGGCCGGAACTCGATCGTGAAGGCCCGCTTCTCGCCGGGCTGCAGGACGAAGTGGATCGGCGAGCTCGCTCCCGCGAGCGAGAAAGCCCCCGAGCCGCTGATCGCCGCCGTCGCCGACACCGGCTCGCCGCCCTTGCGCGGGAGGTTGCGGACGACGACCTGTCGCCGGGCCGACCTGCCCAGCTTGACCGAACCGAACGAGCGGGCAGCGGCCAGGATCTCGAGCTGGCCGGCGCTGGGGGGCGGGGGCGCCGCAACCGTGACGATTCCTGCGCTGCCGCGGCCCTCCTGGCCGATGTCGTCCTGGGCGACGACTTCGACCACGTATTCGGCGGCGAGCGGTCCGGAGTTGGCGGGCGCTTCGTAGGTGCCTTCGAAGTGGGAGGAGCTGGTCGGGTTCATCGGAACTTCGACGCTGCCGCCATCTGGCAGGGCGACCGTCGCGAAGACCCCCGCCAGCGCACGGTTGTCGCCGGCGTCAGCGCTGATCGTCACCGTCCCCCCGGAGGCGGGCAGGAACGAGGGATTCAATTCGGCATTGGTGACGTAGGGCGATTCGTCGAACTGCGGCGCGGCTTCCACCTGGACGACGCCGATCAGGCTCGCGACGTAGGCGCCGCCGGTGTCGGTGACCTGGACTTCGACTCCGTATTCGACCGGCGTATCGGAGTAGTTCGGCGGCACCTCGAGGGTGCTGAAGTAGTGGCCTTCGTAGCCCCCGTAGAGCGGCATCAATTCAGTTGAGCTGTCCGGGCGGTAGATCTGCACGTAGGTCATGAACAAGCCGATGTCATCGACGATTTCGGCGCTGATCTGGACGCTGCCGCCTTCGTAGGAAAGGGAGCTGGGGCTGACTTCGCCGCCGAGGATCAGCGGAGGGTTGTCTTCGAATCCGGGTTCGTCGGCGGTCGCACTCGCGGCCAGGAGGAGGAGCCCCAGTGACCCCACCAATAGCGCCAGCGCCAGCGCTCGCCCAACGCCCAGCCTCAGTGCCTGCTGCATCTCGCCCTCCTGCCTTCGCCCTGGACAACCTGTCGAACCCGGCCTCAGGCTATTCGAATGCGCCAGCAGGCCAAACACCCGTCCAGCGAGGACGACTCGACCTAGGAGCCGCCCGCGAGGAATCGCGGACCCGCGACTCCCGCGGCGAAGGCTTCGACCGCGCTCTGTGAGGTCTCGAGTGGCCAGTCCATGCCGTTTTCGAACTTGTCGAACCAGACGAGGCCGCGGACCTGGGGGTAATCGGCGGGGAGGGCGTCGAACATCTCGGCGATCCACTGGGCCTTGGCGCCGCCCTGCTCGGTCGAGGCGATCTCGCCGAGAACCATCGGCTTGCCGGGGGCGACCCGCTCGACGATCTCGTCATAGGTGCGCCGGTAGAGCTGGTCGAAGCTGCGCCAGCGGTCGCGCTTGGCCGGGTTGGTGCCGGAGTTGTAGCCGTCGAGGCAGGTCCACTCGACGTATTCGTCCCCCGGATAGACGGAACTGAGGTTCTGGAGGCTGCCCTCGAAGTCGACGTTCGGGCACCAGACCCAGATCGGGTTGGCGGCGCCGACCTCGGCGAAGATGTCGTGGACGTGGCGCCAGGCGCGGACGTACTCGCCGGGACGGTTGCCGTTGGCTCCCTCCGCCCAGGGGAACCAGTCGCCGTTCATCTCCCAGTTGAAGCGGAGGAAGAACCGCTGCCCCCAGCGGCCCGCGTCCTTCGCCCAGCCGCGGATGTAAGCGTCGTAGCGGCCGGAGATCACGTCGGAGAGCTGGTAGTCGAGCTGCTCCTCGCTAGAGGGGATCGATTGCGAGCTCCAGCTGAAGAAGGGGGTGGCGCCGTGCCTGCGGATCGTCTGCATCTCCTCGGCGGGGAACTCGTAATGGGCGCATCCCGAGTCCGAACAGTGCGAGAACGGCGCCATGAAGTGGATCAGCGACATCCGCTTGCCGAGCATCGTCTCCAGCAGCTTCGGCCCGCCCATGTCCCAGGGGGCCTGATGGCCGGTGAGCTGGTCGCTGACCAGCGCGCCCCAGAGGATCGACCGCGGGGCGGCGGCCGGCTTCTTCGCCTTGCCGAGGCTCCGCTGCAGGGCGACGTGACCGCGGAGCTTGCCGCCCTTGGCCACGGCCACCGCGCTGCCGCTCGTCGCCGTCAAGGCGACGAGGAGCAGGAGAAGCGCAGGGAAGAGCAAGCGGGTGCGGACGAAGCCCATGCACAAGCCATCGGATCGGCCCGCGCCCGTCTTTAGTTTTCGCCGTCCGCCGCCTCGCTAGTGTCTTCACATGTCACCCGGGCCGGCCTTCGAGGTCCACGAGGCGAATCTGCACGGGCACCGAGCCGTCTACCGGACCCTCGGCAGCGGTCCGAGCGTGGTCCTGATCCACGGCATGATCAACTCCTCGCGGCACTGGGAGGCGGTCGCCCAGCGGCTCGCCGGCTCCTACCGGGTGATCGCGCCGGACCTGATCGGGCACGGCGACGCGGCCACCCCCCGCGGCGACTACTCGCTGGGGGCGCACGCGGCGAGCATCCGCGACCTGCTGACGACGATCGGGGTCGAGCGGGCGACGATCGTCGGCCACTCGCTCGGCGGCGGGGTCGCGATGCAGTTCTTCTACCAGTTCCCCCAGCGCACCGAGCGTCTCGCGCTGATCTCCAGCGGCGGCCTCGGCCACGACGTCAGCCCGCTCTTACGCGGGGCGGCGCTGCCGGGCTCGGCGGCGCTACTGAGGCTGGCGACGCGGCCGCGCCTCGTCGGCGCGCTGGCGGCAACCGGCGGCAAGCTGCGCGAGCGCGGCATCTCCACCGGCGTCTACCTGCAGGCTGTGGCCCGCGCCCTGGGGCCGCTGCAGGAGCCCGGCTCGCGCCGCGCCTTCCTGCAGACGCTGCAGGCGGTGATCGATGTCCAGGGGCAGAAGGTGAGCGCCAGCGACCGCCTCTACCTGCTGAAGGAGATGCCGACGCTGATCGCTTGGGGCGAGCGCGACCGCACCATTCCCCTCGCCCACGGGCGCGAAGCCCACGAGGCGATCCCCAACTGTCGCTTCGAGACGCTGCCTCGCGCCGCCCATTTCCCCAACCTCGAAGACCCGGAGGGGCTGGCCGACGTCCTCGGCGACTTCCTCGCCACCACCACCCCCGCCCACATCGTCGACTCCGAGTGGCGGGACCTCCTCACCCGGCGGGCACGCCTGCGTCGCGTCGCCTAGCCAGGGACACCTACGAGATTGTCCTCGCCCGAGCGAGGACAATCTCGGAACCGCTACTCGACTTCGGCGATCGCCGCTTCGACCTCGGCCAGCGAGGGGCCTTCCTGCAGCGTCACGGTCCCGCGCGGGCCGGTGATCACCATCCCCTGGCCGGTGCGGATCTTCAGGTTGCGAGCCAGCTCCTCCTGGCTTTCCAGCCGCTGCTCGATCGGTCCGCCCTGCTGGCCGCTCTTCTCGAGGTCGGCGTCCCATTCTTCGATGTCGAGTTCCTCCACGCCACCCGCGACCGAGGCCAGGTACCGCTGGTCGATGCCGAAGCGCTCGGCTTCGTCCTGGTTGCGGAAGAAGAGGTAGATGTACTGCCAGCCGTATCCCTGGTCGGCCGCCGCCTCGGCGCCGTAGAACCCCAGCTGCTCGGGGTTGATGCTGTTCGAGTAGTGCCGGTAGAGGAGCTTGACCTCGCCCGGCCGCGCGTAGCGCTCGGCCAGCGCCGGGATCGTCTCCAGGAAGTCGTCGCGGCAGTCGGTGCACTGGATGTCGTTGAAGACCTGGATCGTCACCGGGGCGTCGTCGGAGCCGAGGCGGTCGCCTTCCTGGGGCATACCGCTGAAGGTCCGCTGCGCCTCTTCGATCCCGTCGAGCCGGACGACCGGATCGCCCGGCTCCTGGGTCGAGATCTCGACGATCGTGTAGCCGAGCGCGAGCAGGGCGAGCGCGAGCAGGGCGATGACCCACGGCCTGCCCCGCTGGGGCAACGACTTGACGGCGACTTCAGAGGACACAGCGGCATTTTCCCAGTTGACGGCATCCGCCGGTGGCGGTACACATGGTGATACCCATTTTCAACGACCCTGGAGGTCATCGATGGCCCATCACCTGACGCCTGCCGAGCTCGCCGACCAGCTGCGAATGGAGCGACAGGAGGTGATCGGGAAATGTGTCCAGATGGGGGTCCCGATCTACCACGGCCGGATCGACAGGACGCTGTTCGAAAGCTCGCTCCGCAGCCTCGGCGGCGGCCAGTCCCGCCAGTCAGCCCGCGCGGGGCAGGGCTGAACTAGACTCCCCCGGCAGATGTCGGGGAGAGGTACCAATTCGAAGACGATTGCCGACCTTCTGCCGAAGGCGGCTGCGCAGTACCGATCGAACGTCGCCGTCCGCTACAAGGAGGGCGACGGCTGGATCAGCAAGAGCTTCGACGAGGTCCTGGAGATCGTCCGGCCCCTGGCCTTCGGCCTGGTCACCCTGGGGGTCGAGAAAGGCGATCGCGTCGCGATCCTCGGCAACACTCGGCCCGAGTGGACCTACTTCGACTTCGCGGCGCTCTCGATCGGTGCCACCGTCGTCCCGATCTACCAGACCAACTCGCCCGAGGAGTGCCGCTACGTCCTGGAGAACTCCGACTCCAAAGTCGTCGTGGTCGAGGACGCCGAACAGCTGGAGAAGGTCCGCCAGGTCCGCGACCAGCTGCCGCAGCTCGAGCACGTCGTGCTGATGACCGGCGCCGGCGCCGAGGACGCGATCGCGATGGAGGACCTGGCCGCCAAAGGCGGCGGTGGCGACGACGCCACCTGGGCGGCGCTCTACGAAGCCGTCACCCCCGAGGACATCTGCACCTTCATTTACACCTCGGGGACGACGGGGCCGCCGAAGGGCTGCATCATCAGCCACGGCAACTACCGAGCGATGCTCGACATGGTCAAAGAGACCAGCGTCATCGAGGAGGGAGACCTCACCTACCTCTACCTCCCCCTCGCCCACTCCTTCGCCCTGCTGATCCAGCTCGGCAGCTACGACCTGGGGACGGCGATCGCCTACTGGGAGCGGGACCCGCTGAAGATCCTCCCCAACCTGGCCGAACTGAAACCGAGCTACTTCCCCTCGGTGCCGCGCATCTTCGAGAAGATCTACACCGCCGCCACGAGCGCGATGGAGAAAGAGGGCGGCCTCAAAAAGGCGATCTTCAACTGGGCGATCGGCGTCGGCGCGAAGATGCGCGAGACCGAACGCGCCGGCCGCGAGCCGGGTTTCCTCCTGCAGCGGCAGTACGCCTTCGCTGACAAGAAAGTGCTGTCGAAAATCCGCGGCCTCTTCGGCGGCAACATCCGCCTCGCCGTCTCCGGGGCGGCGCCGATCAACCCGGAGATCCTCCGCTTCTTCGACGCCGCCGGCGTCCTCGTGCTCGAGGGCTGGGGGATGACCGAGACCTCGACCGCGGCGACGATCTCCTCGCCCGACGACTTCAAGGTGGGGACGATCGGCAAACCGTTCCCCGGCTGCGAGGTGAAGATCGCCGACGACGGCGAGATCCTCGTCAAAGGGCCGAACGTCTTCCAGGGGTACCACAAGAACCCCGAGGCGACGGCCGAGACGATCGTCGACGGCTGGCTCCACACCGGTGACATCGGCGAGATCGACGGCGACGGCTTCATCAAGATCACCGGCCGCAAAAAGGACATCATCATCACCGCGGGCGGCAAGAACATTACCCCCGCCAACCTCGAGGCCGAAATCAAGCAGCACGCGCTGGTATCCCAGTGCGTCGTCGTCGGCGACCGCCGCCCCTACCTGGTGGCGCTGGTCACCCTCGACCCCGAAGAGGCGGTCAAATACGCCCAGGAGCACGACCTCTCCGAGGACCCCGCCCAACTCGCCCAGAACCCCGACGTCAAGGCCTCGATCGAAGCCCACGTCGAGAAGATCAACCAGAACTTCGCCAGGGTCGAGCAGGTAAAGAAGATCTCGATCCTCCCCAACGACCTCTCCCAGGAGTCAGGCGAGTTGACGCCGACCCTGAAGGTCAAGCGCGCCGTCGTCGCCCAGAAGCACGAAGGCGCGATCAAAGAGCTTTACGCGGCGTAGTTCAGCATCCTCGAGCGAAGGAGCGGTCGGGGTGCTTCTGCTGGGAGCACCTCCGCCGAGAGATGCGGGATCTGCTGGCGCCCGAAGGTCGCCGGCTCGGCTCCATGCTGAGTACCCAGCAGAAGCACCCCGACCGCTCTCAGTAAAGGTCCACTCCGCTGAAGCTCACGCCTAGCTTGGAAGCAGACTGGCCAGGGTCCGGTGGGGAGCACCTCCGCCGCGCGAATCGCCTTTTTGCTGACGCCTCATACGTCGTTGGCGCGGCTCCATGCTGAGTACCCAGCGACCCCCACCGGACCCTGGCCCCGCTCAGTAGCTAAGAAGCTTCGCCGCTCTGCCGCAGCAGCACAGAAGTCGTCTGCTCGAGGACCCGCCTCCACGCCGAAGTCTGCTCGGGCTCCTCTTCGGAGGCCTGCTCGACGACGCGGCGGACGCGGCGCTCGGAGATTTCGAGGCCATGGCGCTCGGCGATCTCCTTGTAGCGGTCGTAGTCCTGGGCGAGGGTGGCGGTGACGGATTCGAAGCCGTGGCGGGCGATCTTCAGGCGGCGGGAGTAGTCCATGATCGGCGTGCCGAACATCAGCTCGTCGTTTGGCCGGGGCTCGAGCAGGATGATGTCGACGCCCGGGTATTTCTCCTGCCACTGCTCGACCGCCTGGTGCAGGCGCTGGTGGGCGATCAGGCGGAAGGTCTGGTTGGCGATCGCCGGCAGGCCCATGTCGGAGACGCGGCGGACGCGGCGGCCGAAGACGGTCGGGATCGTCTTCTCGAAGTCGTTGACGTAGGGGACGAGGGGGTTGACGACGACGATGAACTTGGCGCCCTTCTCGACCGCGATGTCGACGTTGGTGGTCGAGCGGATGCCGCCGTCGACGAACTGGCGGCCCTTGAGGTCGACCGGCTTGTAGACGATCGGCAGGCAGGTCGAGCACTCGACCGCTTTGGAGATCGGCACGTCCGACCAGCCCTCCTCGCCGAAGACGATCCGCTCGCAGGTGTCGAGGTCGGTGGCGGTCAGGTAGAGCTCGCGGTCGAGGAGGCGGAAGTCGTTGACCCGGCCGCCGTCGCTGAGCGCATCCTCGACGTAGTCGGAGAGACCCGACCCGGAGTAGATGCCGGTCGGCAGCGCCTCGGCGAGACCGACGCCGATGTCCATTGCCGAGAACTCGCCGATCCGGGCCAGAGAGCGCAGCAGCTCGAGCGTGCGCAGCGGCAAGGCCGCCCCCTTGGCGAGAAAGCCGAGGTAATTGGGCTTGAGGACCTTGTTGAGGTCGAGGTCTTCGAGGCCCATATTGTCGTCGGAATTGATCACCTGCATCATTTCCTCGGGGGTCACCCCGTTGGCGAGCATCGAGGCGACGAAGGAGCCGGCGCTGGTCCCGACGTATACGTCGAAGTTGTTGACCGTGCTGTTCACCGCCAGCAGGTCGAGCGCGCGCAGCGCACCGATCTCGTAAACGCCGCCCGTAAAGCCGCCTCCGCCCAGAACCAGGGCGGTCTTCGACGGCTTTTTCCGCCGGCTCGGGCGTTTCCGCGGTTTGGACTCGATGTCTACGACTTCACCCATACGTGCAGTATTCCAGGGCGAGAGGTCATCCTCAGCCGCTACCTTCCACGTTTCTCGTGTTGGGAAATCTGATGAAACACCGCGCAATCACGCTTTTGGTCGCCTCAGCAGGCCTTTTTCTACTGATGGCGGGCTCCGCCCAGGCCAGCCGCACGTGTGACCAGATGCGCGCCTGGCTGCACCAGGGCAGCGGCTCGGCGAGCGGCCTGCTGGTCGTCGACGCCGAATCCGAGCAGGTCCTCTGCGCCAGCGCCCCCGGCCGCGCCCGTCCCCTGGCCTCGAACATGAAGCTGTTCACCACCGCCGCGGCGCTGTCCAAGCTCGGGCCCGAGCACCGGATCTCAACCAAGGTCTTCCGCGACGGCCGCATCGACGCCGACGGCGTCCTCCACGGCAGCCTCTACCTGCAGGGTGGCGGCGACCCCGCCCTCGGAACGCCGAGCTTCTACGGCAGCTACCTCGCCGGACTGGGGACCAACCTCTATTCACTGACCCCGCAGATCGAGACCGCCGGGATCGAGTCGATCACCGGCCGCCTCTACGCCGACGACACGATCTTCGACCGCCGCCGCGGCGTCGCCGACTCCGGCTACGCGACCAGCTCCTACATCGGGCCGCTCTCCGGGCTGGCTTTCAACTCGGGCTTCAGCGGCTCGACCAGCGCCAGCGGCTTCTCCTCCGACCCGGCCAGGCTGGCGGCGACGAAGCTGGCCGGCTCGCTGCGCGCCGCGGGCATCGGCGTCCCGGCGCAGGTCGCCCTGCGACCGACCCCGCCCAACGCCGAACGGGTCGGGCTGGTCCGCTCCCCCACTCTCGACCGGATCGTCAACCTGACCGACGTCTACTCGGACAACTTCTTCGCCGAGACCCTGATCAAGCTGCTCGGCGCCGAGTTCGGCGGCGCCGGGACGACCCCCGCGGGCGCGAACGTCGTCGAGTCCTTCGCCCGCAGCCTCGGCTCGGCGGTACAGGCGACCGACGGCTCCGGCCTGACCCGCTCCAACCGCTCGAGTCCGCGGGAGATCGTCGACCTGCTGCTGGGGATGCAGGAAGACGAAGCCGGCGAGGAGTTCATCCAGGACCTGGCCCTGGCCGGTCAGGAGGGCACCGTCGCCAGCCGCATGGAGGGGACGGCCGCATACGGGCGCTGCCGCACCAAGACCGGCACGATCAGCGGCGTCAGCAACCTCTCCGGCTACTGCTTCAACCGCAGCGGCCGGGTGATGGCCTTCTCGATCCTGATGGCGGGCGTCGGCAACCTCAGCCTCGCCCACCTCGACCAGGACCGGATCGCCGGCGCCGTCGCCGGCTACTGACCGACGAGCTCGCGCAGCGCGGCCTCGTCGAGGACCTCGGTGCCGAATTTCTCCGCTTTGGCGAGCTTCGAGCCGGGGTTGTCCCCGGCGACGACGTAGTCGGTTTTCTTCGAGACCGAGCTGGTGACCTTGCCGCCGGCGGACTTGACCAGCGCCGCCGCCTCCTCGCGGGTCAGCTCCGGCAGGGTGCCGGTGAGGACGACGGTCTTGCCCTCCAGCGGTCCGTCGTGCTGGCGCCGTTCGGAGGGATCGGCCTCCAATCGCAGGCCTCTTGCCTCCAACTTCGCGATCAGCTCCTGGGTGGGTTCGTCGGCAAGCGACTCGGCGATCTGCTCGGCCATGATCGGCCCCACCCCCTCGACCTCCTCGATCTCCTCGGGCTGCGCGGTCGTGAGCTTCTCGATCGAGCCAAAGTGATCGGCAAGCGCCTCGGCCGTGACCGCGCCGACCCCCGGCAGGCCAAGCGCGAAGAGGACGCGTTTGAAGGGCTGGCGCTTGGAGGCCTCGATCGCGTCGACGAGACTGCGTGCGGATTTTTCTTTGAAGCTCTTTTTCCCGATTTTTCGACCCAATAGGCCCTCTTCGGTGAGGTCATAGATGTCCGCGACGTCCTCGATCACCCCCTGCGCGAGCATGTTGAGAGCGACCTCTTCCCCGAGCCCGTCGATGTCCATCGCCCCCTTGCTGACGAAGTGCTTGACGTGCTGGGAAGCCTGCCCGGGGCAGCCGTTGCGGTTGGGGCAGATCGTGAACACGGAGTCCTCGGGCTTCACCGTCGGCGTGTCGCATTCGGGGCATTTCTTCGGCGGCTTCGCCTTCCGGGCGCCTTTCCGCTTGCGCGGCAGCTTCGGCGAGACGACCTGGGGGATGACGTCGCCGGCGCGCATCACCACCACCTCGTCGCCCTCGCGCACGTCCTTGCGGGCAAGGTCCTCCTCGTTGTGGAGGGTGGCGGTGGTGACGGTGACGCCGCCGACGTGGACCGGCTCGAGCATCGCAAACGGGACCAGGTGGCCGGTGCGGCCGACGTTCCAGACGACCTTCTCCAGCGTCGTCGTCGCCGTCGTCGGCGGGAACTTCCAGGCGATCGCCCAGCGCGGCTCGCGGCCGACGACCCCGAGCTCGCGCCAGAGCGCCTTCTCGTCGACCTTGACGACGACGCCGTCGATCTCGTAGTCGAGCTCCTCGCGCCGTCCCTCCCACCAGTGGCAGCGTTTGACGACCCCCTCGACGCCCTCGTGGTGGGCGGTGTCGGGGTTGACCTTGAAGCCGGCTTCCCGCAGCCACTCGACCTCGGCCATGTGGGTCGGCAGGTCGAGGCCGCGGACGGCGCCGATCCCGTACATCCAGGTGGAGAGCGGCCGTTCTGCGGCCAGCGACGGGTCGAGCTGGCGGATCGAGCCGGCGGCCGAGTTGCGCGGATTGGCGAAGGTCGCTTCGCCCGCCTCGGCGCGGCGCTCGTTCAGCGCTTTGAAGGCGGCGATCGGCAGGTAGACCTCGCCGCGGACTTCGACCAGCGCCGGCGCCTTGCCGGCGATCCGCAGCGGCACCGAGCCGATCGTCCGCAGGTTCTGGGTCACGTCCTCGCCGATCCGCCCGTCCCCGCGGGTGGCGCCGCGGGCCAGCACCCCGTCCTCGTAGGTGAGGGTGATCGCGAGCCCGTCGATCTTCGGCTCGGTCGTGTAGCTGAACTCCGAGGCGGCGATGTCCATCCGTTTGAGGTGATTGGCGATCCGGTTCTCCCAGCCGCGCAGCTCCTCCTCGTTGCGGGCGTTGCCGAGCGAGAGCATCTGCTCGGCGTGCTCGACCTGCTCGAAGCGGTCGAGCGGCGGCGCCCCCACCCGCTGGGTCGGAGAGTCGGGCGTGCGCAGCTCCGGGTGCTCGGCCTCCAGCGCCCGCAGCTGGTTCAGCAGGTCGTCGTAGGTGTCGTCGCCGATCTCCGGTTCGTCGTGGAGGTAGTAGAGACGATTGTGGTGCTCAAGCTCCCGCCGTAGCTCAGCGGCCTGCTGCTCAGGGGAGGCGCTCACGCCGTCGTGGCGCTCGCCGCCAGCATCTCCTCGAACCCCCAGCCGCCGAGGCGCTCGAGGCCGCCGTGGTCGGTGAGGTCGAAATGGATCGGGGTGACGGAGATGCGGCCCTGCGCCACCGCGTAGAGGTCGGTCCCCTCGATCTCCTCGTATCCCGGCTGCCAGCCGTAGATCTCGTAGTGGCGCCGCCCGTCGCTCTCCCTGACCAGCTTCAGCTCGTCGTTGTAGATCCGCTTCCCGAGCTTCGTCACCTCGATCCCGGTCGGCTCGCGGTTGGGGCAGTTGACGTTGATCAGCGTCGCCTCCGGCATCGACTCTTCCCGCAGGCGGGAGACGAGCTGGGCGGTGAACGGGGCGGCGACGCCGAAGTCGAACTTGCCGCTGACGTAGCCGAGACCACCGGCCGAGGACTGCTGCGAGAGGGCGATGGCAGGAATCCCGAGGACGATGCCCTCCAGCGCCGCGGCTACCGTGCCCGAGTAAGTGATGTCGTCGCCGAGGTTGGCGCCGTGGTTGATCCCCGAGACGATCAGGTCGGGGCGGCCGCCGACCAGGCCGAGCTCGGCGAAGCGGACGCAGTCGACCGGCGTGCCGTCGGTCGCGTAACCGACCCGGCCGTCCTCGAAGGTGACCTCCTCGACGCTGAGAGGGGAGCGGGTGGTAATGCTGCGCGCGGTGGCGCTGCGGTTGGAGTCGGGAGCGACGACGTCGACCTCGACCCCCTCGAGCTCGACCAGCGCCCGCCGTGCCGCCTGCAGCCCGGGTGCGGAGATGCCGTCGTCGTTGGTGAGGAGTATGCGCATCAACCCGATATTACGAGGGGCGCGAGACCCACCCGTGTCCGGGATACTGCCGCCGTGCCCACCGTGCGGCTCGAGATCGAATACGACGGTGCCGGCTTCCGGGGCTGGGCCCGCCAGCCTGGCCTGCGAACCGTGCAGGGCGAGCTGGAGACGGCCCTGGCGACGGCCCTGCGCGAGCCGGTCGAGCTGACCGTGGCGGGTCGCACCGACACCGGCGTCCACGCGTTGGGGCAGGTCGCGAGCTTCGAGACCGCCGCCGAGGTGCCCGGGGACCTGATGCGCCGCCTCAACGGCCTGGGGCCGGACGACTTCGCCGTCACCGCCGCCGCGGTCGTCGCCGATGGCTTCGACGCCCGCCGCGACGCCAAGGCGCGCAGCTACCGCTACCGGCTGCTGGCCCGCTCGGCCCCCAGCCCCTTCGAGCAGGGCAAGGCGCTCTGGTGGCCGCACCGGGTCGACCACGAGGCGCTGGAGGCGTGCGCAGCCGCCCTCCCCGGCACCCACGACTTCACCGCCTTCACCCCGACCCAGACGGACCACGTCCGCTTCGACCGCAACGTCCTCGCCGCCGGCTGGGACCAGGAAGGCGACATCCTCAGCTTCCGCATAACTGCCGACGCCTTCATGCGAAACATGGTCCGAGTCCTGGTCGGCACCCAGCTGGAGGTCGCCTCCGGTCGGCGAAGTGTCGAGACCTTCGTTTCTCTGCTCGAGGGCGCCCCCCGCACCGAGGCAGGCGACACCGCCCCTCCCCACGGGCTCCATCTGGAGTATGTGACCTACTGACCATGCGATCCGCATGGGCGGGGCAACGGCGGGCCCCGCCCTCACTTCGAGCGAGCTAGCAGCTGCCGCTCATGTGCTGAATTGGATGTTTTCTGCGACGTCCTCTCGCGAAACGGTGAATGCGCCTTCCATTTCACCGCTCAGCGGTAGATTTTTCTCTGCGGTTTCGGTCGTGCAGGTAGCTTGTCGTTTGAATGTCGATGTTGCTTGGATGGCCGTCATCACCGCCGGCGCGGTGTTCAGGTTTACCGAGCTCACCGCATGTTCTCCTTCATAGACACATGTGCCTGAGGCCGTTCCGAAGATTGTCAGGTGGAGGGTGAACCTGAGGGGTTCGGAAACGGAACAATCGCCCGCGTCCAATGTGACCCGATCTTCGTTTTCGATTGACTTGAGGCACCATGGCAACCTTTCGGTGGTAACGCCCACCGTGGTTCCGATGACGTTGGTCGTACAGTGTTCTCCTGTTTTCCCGCCAATTTTCCAGATATTGGCTTTGGAAATTGTCACTTTGCTTCCCGTCATGGGGCTGTTGGCAATCACTTTTCCTGTCAGTTCCCCTTCGCATTCGATTTTGGTGGTGGCAGGGGCCTCCGCCTTGAAGAACAATTTGGCGGCGGCAGCCTTCAACAGCGCTCCGTTCCCAAGTGTCGCGGTCCCCGCGGCATTGAGAATCTCCACGTGTTTAGCCGCCGCAAGGGCCGGCAGGATCGCGAAAGCGAAAAAGACGACGAGCGAGACGCAAGTCGCGAGTTTCTTCCTTTGCATGGGATCAATCCTTCCTGAGAGCGGGATTTACTCAGGATGCTTCTACCTATGATCCCGAAGGCGTGTCAACGACTTTTTATGCTTCGCGGCTGCGCAGTCCTGGTCGCGCAAAAAAGCGAAAGGGTAACCGTCCGGTGAGCGCCGGTGGCGCTTCGGCTAAACCAGCTCGAGGTAAACCATCTCGGTCGAGTCAGACTTCCTCGGACCGAGCTTGACGATGCGGGTGTACCCGCCGGGGCGCTCCGCGTAGCGAGGAGCCACCTCGTCGAACAGCTTGTGGACGATGAACTTGTCGTTGTGGAGCGTCGCCAGCGCCTGGCGACGGGCGTGGAGGTCGCCGCGTTTGGCGAGGGTGATCAGTTTCTCGACCTCGGGCTTGACCGCCTTGGCCTTGGCCTGGCTGGTCTGGATCCGCTCGTGCTCGATCAGCTGTTTCGAGAGGTTCGAGAGCAGCGCCTCGCGGTGGGAGGAGTCGCGACTGAGCTTGTTCCGCTTCTTTTTGTGCCGCACTTGATCCTCCGCTCGCTCTTGGCTGGCCTTAGTCCGCCTGCAGGTCCAGGCCGCGGGAGTGCAGGGTCTCGATGACTTCCTCGATCGACTTCTGACCGAAGTTCGGGATCGCGTTCAGTTCCGCGCGCGACTTGCGAACCAGGTCGCCGACGGTCTGGACACCAGCCCGCTTCAGGCAGTTGTAGGAGCGGACGCCCAGTTCGAGCTCCTCGATCAGGATCTCGTCGAGGCCGTTGGCGGCAGCACCGCCGTCGCCGCCCGGGGAGGAGAAGCCGTCGCTCGCGACCGGCGGGGCCGGTTCACGTGCGGTCAGCTCCTCGACGCGGTCGGCGTCGGTGAAGATCGCCAGGCTCTTGATCAGGATCTCGGAGGCCTCGCGCAGCGCGGCCCCGGGCTCGATCGAGCCGTCGGTCTCGAGGTCCAGGGTGAGTTTGTCGAAGTCGGTCCGCTGGCCGACGCGGGCGGCGGCGACCGCGTAGGAGGCGCGACGGATCGGCGAGAAGATCGAGTCGATCGGAATCACGCCGATCGGCTGCTCGTCAGACTTGTTCTCTTCGGCCGGCGAGTAGCCGCGGCCGCGGCCGATCGTCAGGTAGACCTCGAGTTTGGTTTTTTTCTCGAGCGTCGCGATCGGCGCATCGGGGTTGAGGATCTCGACGCCGGAAGGTAGGTCGATGTCCTTGGCCTTCACCTCGCCGGGGCCGGTGGCGACCAGCGGCGCCTCGACCTCGTCGGCGTCGGTGTGCATGCGCACGACCAAGTCCTTGAGGTTGAGGATGATGTCGGTGACGTCCTCCTTGACGCCGGGCACGGTCGAGAACTCGTGCGCGACGCCCTCGATGCGGACGCTGGTGATGGCAGCGCCACCCAGCGAGGAGAGGAGCACGCGGCGGAGGCCGTTGCCGAACGTGTAGCCGAAGCCCTTGTCGAGCGGCTCGATCGTGAAGGTGCCGCGACGGTCGTCGACTTTCTCGGAGGTGATGCGGGGGACCTGGAAATCGGTGGTCATGAGTTCCTTGCTCTGGGGTGTTTCAGAATCGTGTCCGGACTACTTGGAGTACAGCTCGACGATCAGCTGCTCCTGGACCGGCGCCGAGATCTCGGAGCGCTCGGGGTAGCGCAGGACCTTGGCGGTGAGGGCATCGTGATCGGCCTGCAGCCAGGCGGGAACCGTGGAAACCAGTTCCGTAGCCCGCTGGATCGTGTCGGTGGCAGACGATCCGGCCTTGATCGAGATGATGTCTTCGGGTCGTACCTGGTACGAGGGGATGTTCACCCGGCGGCCGTTGATCTGCCAGTGGCCGTGGGTGATCAGCTGCCGCGCCTGGCGCCGCGAGGCGGCGAAGCCGAGGCGGACGAGGACGTTGTCGAAGCGGGACTCGAGCAGGCGCAGGAGGTTCTCGCCGGTGACGCCATCCTGGCGCGAAGCCTTGTCGTAGTAAGCGCGGAACTGTTTCTCCAGCACCTGGTAGTAGCGCCGCGTCTTCTGCTTCTCGCGCAGCTGGACGCGGTACTCGGACTGACGCAGGCGGCCTCGACCGTGATCGCCGGGCGGGTAGGAGCGGCGCTCGACGCCGCACTTGTCGGTGAAGCAGCGCTCGCCCTTGAGGAACAGTTTCTGCCCCTCGCGGCGGCACTGCTTGCACTGCGGTGAAGTATCGCGAGCCATTAGACGCGCCTCCGCTTCTTTGGCCGGCAGCCATTGTGGGCCTGCGGCGAGACGTCCTTGACGGTGGTGACGTCGAGGCCGGCGGCCTGCAGCGAGCGGATTGCCGTCTCCCGGCCCGAGCCGGCGCCCTTGGCAAACACCTCGACCCGCTCCAGGCCGTGTTCCATGCCCTTTTTGGCGGCCGCGTCGGCGGTCACCTGGGCGGCGAACGGGGTCGACTTGCGCGAGCCTTTGAAACCGGCCGACCCGGCCGACTCCCAGGCGATCACGTTGCCGTCGGTGTCGGTAAGGGTGACGATCGTGTTGTTGAAGGAAGTCTTGATGTGCGCCTGCCCGTAGGTGACGTTCTTTTTGACGCGGCGGCGCGTGCGCCCTTTGGCGGGGTTTTTCTCAGCCATCTCTGGACCTATACCTTGCGCTTACCGGCGACGCTGAGGCGCCGCGGGCCCTTGCGGCCCCGGGCGTTGGTCTTGGTCCGCTGACCCCGGACGGGGAGGCCGCGACGGTGACGGAGGCCCCGGTAGGAGCCGATCTCCATCAGCCGTTTGACGTTCTGGGAGCGGTCGCGCCGGAGGTCCCCCTCGACCTCGCGGTTCTCGACCGCCTCGCGAAGTTTCATCACCTCGTCCTCGGTCAGGTCCTTGACCGGGGTGCCGGGGTCGACTTTCGCCTCGGCGAGGATCTGTTTCGCCGTCGAGTGACCGATGCCGAAGATGTAGGTGAGCCCGACCTCGACCCGTTTGTTGACCGGGATGTTGATGCCCGCGATCCGCGCCATGACTATCCCTGCCTCTGCTTGTGGCGCGGGTTTTGGCAGATCACCAGGACCGCCCCATTTCGGCGGATTACCTTGCACTTCTCGCACATCGGCTTGACGGAAGCTCGGACCTTCATTGCTCCGGATCTCGTATCGACAACAGGATCCCCACACGCCCCATGAATCGGACGGCAGGACGTACCAACCGGCCAACAAGGCCGACGGAGAAAGATAGCAGGGCACGCCTGCGATGACTCTGCGGTCGAATTTTGGTGGCCGGGGTGATCCTGCCACCCCGGCCCAGTTGCTGTCAGCGGTTATCCACAGACGTCCGACGTTTTGTAAAGCCGGATCGACGAGGCCAGGTCGTTGAAGCCACCAACGCCGGAGCTACTCGAGTTCGGCTGCATGCAGAGGAGAGATCCTCCACCTCCTGCATGCTCAGACAAGCGCGCATCCTGGTTGATTCGATTCCGCCAGGAGCTCACTTTGTCATTGAATTCGTAGACGGACAGATCCTGCCAATAGCCACGATCCTGGAACCGGAGCATCCGGCCTTCGTAGTTCGTGTGTTCCCAGATGCAAACCCAGCCATCCGGACAGTCGTTGAAGCTGGCAGCTGCGACCACCTGGTTGCCATCGGAATAGGTGGTGATATTTCCGCTGCTGGCCACCGGTAACGGAGCTGCCCCAGAGGGGGCTTCTTCTCCAGCGACAGCGCCCCCCGCCGATACCACCAGGACACAGCAGGACATCAAGAGCAACATTGCTACACGCATCACTCCTCCTTTGATTAGGAAGAATTGAACGTATGGGAAATCTTGTTGATTCTAGGTTGACCTTGAAAACACTCAAGGACGCGACTCGATGAACAGCGTGGTCGTAACCGGAAACGGCGCCGGCGCGTCGGCAAACCGCACCGGCTCGAGAACGATGGCGGTGGTAGCCAGCACCTCGGAGGTATCTGGGTCCCAAATCAGCTCGTAGCGGGCGGGCCCGCCCGAGTAGTCGGATTCCATTCCAATAGCGATCCCCGGGCGGCCAGCTTCGTCCTCGGTCGCCCCGAAATATTGGATTCCGGGAATCTCCTCCGCCGCGCGATAGAGGGAAGCCCGCATATCTGGGGTGGCCGCCGGGTTCTGAAGGAGTTCACCGATCAACAGGAGGGTCCGCACGTCAGGGGGCGCGGAATTGTCGGTTTGCTTTGCCCGCTGGCTCAGCTCCTCGTACAGGACGTCGGGATCGGCAGGAAGCCCTGAGACGGCGGTGCCCTCGCTACCAGGTGGCAGAGTCCGTTCGACGGTCTCGCCGCCGTCGTCCGCCAGGAAGTTCGGGCTGCCGGCCGCTTCCCACGCGGCTTTGTCCCCTGGACCCACGAAGCGAGGCGAAGGGCTCACAACTCGAAGGCGGCCAGGCTCGGTCTCCGATCTCCATTCTTCGCGCACTTCCGTCTTGTAGACGGACCACGACTCCCCGCCGGCGATGGCCGTGTCGATCGAGCTAAACCGAACCTTCGAGTAGCGAACAGCCGAGTCGGGCGGAGGTGCTTGGGAGGCTGCGGCGGCAGCGACTTCGTTCAGGGGCCCAAGAGAGTTGTCCCCTTCGCTGCCACCTCCCAGCAGAGCCACGGCCGCAAGCAGGGCAACTCCGGCGGCAGCGGGGGCGATCAGCCATCGCATGCCGATCCGCCGGCCACTCGCAACACGCCCTGGTTCCGCTCCCTCATTTGGATCGGAGGCCACGATCGTCTTCAGCAGAGCCTCGTCGGCAGCATGTCGGGGATCATTCGAGGCCAAGGGGTCGACCCTTCGAAGTTCTCGCATCAGCATTTCGTTCTTGGATTTCATGGGGCCTCCGCGGCGCCAGGCGTTTGACACGGGTGAGGCTCCTCACCCTCCTCCCCCAGTGAATGTCCGAAGGCGGCCATCTCTTTCAGCAGACGCCTCCTAGCCCGATGAAGCCGCAGCGAGAACGCGGTGGTCGTGCACCCGAGGACTTCGGCCGCTTCCCGTGAAGAAAGGCCGTCCCAACCCACTAGGGCGAGAACCTCCCGATCCGCTGCGCGAATCGCGGCAAAGGCTGTGACGAAAGCCTGGCGATCTGCCACCTGATCTGCCAGCGAAGAGGACGGGTCGCCGATCTCCGCGTATTCGAGAGGCACCATCGGACCGTGTCGTGAGCGACGCTTCGTGTAGCGCGCGTGATTGGCCAGGACGCGCCGGGCCGTCCCGAAAAGCCAAGGCAGCGGCTCGGACGGCAGATCCTTCAGACGTCTCCAAGCGATCAGAAAGGTCTCAGCGACGATTTCCTCCGCCAGATCTCGATCGCCGGTCCTGCGCAGCGAAAAGGAGAAGACGCGCGAGTAGTTCGCTTCGAAGAGAGCTTCGAAGCGCCGGCGCCGCAGCTCATGAGTCAGATTGGGTCTCGGGGGGTCCACTCCTTGAGTAGTGTCGTCAAACTCAAGGTGATTTCACCAAAAAAGGATTAAGTAATAGTTGGTGCTTTATGAAACGAAGGCGATGAGGAACCCGTCGTAGCCCTTGACGCCGACGGTCTGGACGGTGGTGGCGCTGACCCGCTGCTCGTCGCGGAGCATTTCGTGGAGCCGGCGCTGGGCCTTGGTGGCCTCGTCGACGTCGGTTGCGTCGGCCAGCGAGCCGTTGCGGACGACGTTGTCGGCGACGATCAGGCCCCCGGGGCGGGTGCGCTCGAGCGCCCAGGCGAAGTAGTTGGGCGTGTTGACCTTGTCGGCGTCGATGAAGACTAGGTCGAACGGCCCGGCCTCTTCCTCCTCCAGCGCCGGCAGCGCCTCCAGGGCGGGCCCGACCCGGATCTCGACCTTCTCCCCCGCGCCCGCGTCCTCGATGCTGCGGCGGGCAACCTCGGCGTAGTCAGGGTTCGCCTCCAGGCTGATCAGCCTCCCACCCTCCGGCAGCGCCCGCGCCATCAGGATCGCGCTGTAGCCGCCCAGAGTCCCGAACTCGAGAATCCGCTTCGCCCCCACCAGCCGCACAAGCAGCTGCAACAGCTTCCCCTGCGGCGGCGAGACCTGTATCGACGGTAGCCCACCCGCTTCGGCAGCTTCAACGGCCCCGCGCAGCCCCTCGTCCTCCTCGACGATCGTCTCGCCGATGAACTGGTCGACTGCGGAGAAGATCTCTTGATCCATCAACTCCCCTCCTCGTCGGGCGGCGACAGCCGGTCCAGCATTCTCAGGGTGGCCTGGCGCTGAGCCCGCGCTTCAGCCTGGAGTTCCTCGAATTTCGCCCGAGACTCGGCACGCGATTCGGCGAATGCTCGTTTCATGTCTTCCTGAGCAGCTTGAAATGCCTGCACGTGCGTGTCCGTCATCTGGGCGAGCACTCTTTGAATATGGTCGTTCTCGAACTGGCGCTTCTCTTCAGCGGTCATCAGCCGGCCGTTGAGCTCCTCCCACTCGCGCCTGCGCGCCTCCCCTCCCTCACGCAGCTCGCGTTGAAGAGCTTCGATCTTCTCGAGGACCTCGCCGCGGCCCTCTTCTAGGCGCCGCGCGAAGTCGCATCGTTCTCTCTCGATCTCCATGTCCAGAGCCTGCCAGTCCATGGCGCACAAAACTACACCTCAGACAAAATGTTCTGAGCCAACTTCCATACAGAAGGGTGCATTCGAGCCTCAGCGCGGCAGCTTCTGCATCGGCGTCACCACCTGCTGGAAGGTCGGCCGGTTCTGGAAGGGGAACGGGGGCAGCGAGATGCCGCCGGTCACCGCCGGCCGGTTCTGGTCGAAGCAGGACGGCTGCGGGTTGGCGGCGCAGGAACCGTCGCCACCTCCGTACATCTGCTGCGGGGTCACCTTCAGCGCCGCGGCGAGCGTGCGCTGGAGCATCTTCCGGCACTTCGACTTCGAGCCGCCGCCGCAGTAGACCCGGCTCCAGGCGCCCTTCGGCTGCGGCCCGTAGAGGTCGCGCAGGTCCTTGGAGACGTAGCTCCACCAGCCGTCTGAGAAGTCCGGTTCGGTCGGCGAGCCGCCGGTGTGGCTGCCGGTCCGCACCATCCCCTCCAGGGCCGCATAGGCCTTGGCGCCGAGGACCGGTTTGAACTGGCCGGCGAGCAGCTTCGGCCACCAAGCGTCCATCAGTTCGACCGCGTCGTTTTCCTCGTAGACGCCGTCGCGGTTCAGGTCCCGGCGGTGCGCCCCGTACTTGTGCCACGTCTTCAGGGTCGCCAGCGCGCTTCGCAGCTTCGCCGACTGCGGCCTGCCGATCGCCTCGAGGATCGTCGGCAGGAGCTTGTAGCCGCGCAGGTCCTGGGTCGCCGGTTCCTCCATCGCCTGGATCAGCCCGACGATGGTCATCTTCTTCTTGCCCTTGGTCGCCGCCCTGACCTTGTCGGCGATCATCTGCGAGCGGAACAGCGGCCCGTAGCTGTACTTGTCGTCGGCCGCGGCCCAGCCCGGGGCCTGCTTGTTGTTCCAGGAGACGAGGAAGGGTGGGTCGACGGCCTGCGGGTGCTTGGCGAACGGCAGCCACTCGGCGGTGCGGCCGGCGGGCTTGTATCCCATCCAGTCGAACTTGCCGGTGCCGAGGATCGGGAAGTCCGGCGAGGTTCCCTTCGCGCGCTGCGGCATCCAGCCCGAGAGCGCATAGGCGATGTGCTCGGCGTCGACATAGGACCAGTTGAAGAGGAAGTTGATGTTGGAGACGGCCCGCTCGAAGCCCTGCGGCCCGGTCACCACCCCCGGTTCGTTCAGCTGCGCGAACCCGATCACCGAGTCGGCCTCGTGGAAGTAGGTACTGCGCTGGCGCGCGAAGGCGACCTTCTTGCCGCCTACCCTGCCGCGCGCATAGACGATCCCGTGGACCGTGCGGTACGCGGTCAGCGTCTGCGATCCGGGCGCGGTCGAGTCGGCCGCGTTGGGCGTCCAGCTCTCGCTCTTTTCCAGTTTTTCCATCGCCAGGCACTTACCGCGATAGCGGTAGTGGAAGCTGCCCTTGCACAGCACCTCGGCGAAGGTGTCGACGTTGTCGGAAGTCGCCGTCGTCGCGCTCCAGGCGTAGTCCCGCCCATGACCGAGCTGGGCGTAGAGGCTGACCCCGGGGAAGGCCGCCCCGCGGGCGTCGATCCCGGGCCCGTGCAGGTCCACCTCTTGGAGGATCTGAGGGACGAAGTAGCCGACCTGCGGCCCCATCACCGCAACCGGGTGGCCGGTCGCCGACTCCTTCGCGGAGACGAGCTCCCAGTTGGAGGCGTGGCCGGCGGCTTCGATCGCCTCCTGCAGGCGCTGGCCGACCGTGGCGGTCGTCTGGCCGGGCGCGGTGGAGGCGCTGGCGGTGCTGGTGAAGCGAACGCTGCCCGGATCGGGCAGCGCCAGGCCGCGCTTGGCGAAGGCGCTGCGGGTCTCGTAGGGGAAGCGCTCGGCGATCGTCGTCGGCGCCTCGGGGTCGTTCTTCGAACGGAAGTTCTGCCAGGCTCTGCGGCCCGCCTTCTTGCCCATCCGCTCGACGAAGGCCTGCATCGTCAGCGCCGAGTTCAGCTCGTTGCCGCCGCCCTGGCCGAAGATGCCGCCGACCAGCGAGGCGATCGCGATCACGTCGGTCGGCTTCCACGCTTCCATCGGCTTGTTCAGCAGCGTGTACTCGCCGGGTTTCAGTTTCTGGTCGAGGTTGGCGGCAGCGATGTAGGCGTTGATTCCTTCGACGTAGGCGCTGACGTCGTCGACCGCCTGCTGGCCGAGGGCGCCGTAGAGCTGCGGCGCCTGCACCAGCTGCTTTTCGAGGTCGGCTTCGGTGTAGGGCGCGAACTGCCACTGGCTGGCGTCGGCGCCGGCGTTGGAGCCGCCGAGAAAGGAGGCGAGTTCGGCGCGCCCGGTGTGACGCAGCACGTCCATCAGGAAGAGGCGGTCGGCGGCACCGGCGAACCCGGCCCCGAACATCGTGTCGGCCCGGGTCGCCCCGTAGACGTGGGGGACGCCGAAGGCTTTGTCGCGGACGATGGTCACCCCGGGCCGGGGTTCGATTTCCGATTCCACTTCCCCGGCCGGGACGCCGAACGTCGCGTCCTTGAAGTAGTTGGGGATCTGGTCCTCGGTCAGCGTCGGACTGGCGTAGAGCAGGTTTTCGTAGAGGGGCTGCTGATCGGCGAAGTGCTGCGGCAGCAGGCCGGGACCGCGGAAAGCGAGGATCTGCCCGAAGTCAGCAGTGCCGTCCTCCCCCGGAGGCAGGACGTTGCGGAAGCCCCCGGCGTCGTTGGTCCCGTACGGCGCGGGGGCGGCCAGAGCGGGAGACGCGATGGCGGCGAGCGCGAGCACGGCAATCAGCAGCACGAGCACACGGCGGAGGCAGCTTCGATGGCGCAAGAACTCTCCTTCTCGTTGCGGCGCCCCACCGCAAAGGAAAGACTACCCGGCCGGCTGCCTCGCTACTCGGCCTCGTGCCAGGGGGTGAGGATTCGCGGCCCGTCCGGGGTCACCGCGACGGTGAACTCGAAGTGGGCGGCGAGCGAGCCGTCTTCGGAGTAGACGGACCAGCCGTCGTCGCCCATCCGAACCAGCGGGCCGCCGGCGTTGACCATCGGCTCGATCGCCAGCACCATCCCCTCCTCCAGCTCCGGGCCCTTGCGCGGCTCGCCGAAGTTCGGAACCTGCGGTTCCTCGTGCATGTCGCGGCCGATGCCGTGGCCGACGAGGGTGCGGATGATCGAGAGGCCCTCGAGCTCGACCGTGCGCTGGATCGCCGCAGAGACGTCGCCCAGGTGGTTGCCGGGCCGCATCTGCTCGATCCCGGCGAAGAGCGAGCCCTTGGTCACGTCGAGCAGCTTCTGCGCCTCGGGGCTGACCGGGCCGATCGGCAGGGTCATCGCCGCGTCGGAGACCCAGCCGTCCTTGACGACGCCGACGTCGACCGAGATCACGTCGCCGCGCTTCAGTTCGTAATCCCCGGGAATGCCGTGGACGACCATCGAGTTGGGTGAGGCGCAGATCGACCCCGGGAAGCCGCGGTAGCCCTTGAAAGCGGGCGTCGCACCCTGCGAGCGGATGAACTTCTCCGCTGCCGCATCGAGCTCCTCGGTGGTGACTCCGGGTCGAGCCTTGGCGGCGAGCATCTTCAGGCAGCGGACCAGGACCTCGCCAGAGGCGGCCATCTGATCGACCTGCTCCGGGGTCTTCTTGATGATCATGCGGTACACGCTAGTAGTCGCCGGCGGCGGGGCTAGACGATCTCGTCCTGCTCCATACGCAGGGTCGCGAGGGTGCGGCGGACCTGCTCGGCCACCTCGTCCGGCGCCGCCTCGCCTTCGATCCGCCGCAGGACGCTGCGGCTGTCGTAGTAGGAGACGAGCGGCTCGGTCTTCTCGTGGTAGGTCTCGAGCCGCTTGCGGATCACCTCGGGCTCGTCGTCGTCGCGGACGATCAGCGGCGAGCCGTCGATGTCGCAGACGCCCTCCTCCTTCGGCGGTTCGAACTCGACGTGGAAGACATGCCCGTTGGCCTCGCAGGTACGCCGGCCCCCGAGGCGGCGGACGACCTCGTCATCGGAGACGTCGATCAGCAGCACCGCGGTGACGGCGCGGCTCAGCTCCGACAGCTTCGCGTCGAGCGCCTCGGCCTGCGGCATGGTGCGTGGGAAGCCGTCGAGGATGAATCCGTCGAGCGCCTCGCTGGAGTCGATCCGCTCGGCGATCACGCCGACGATCACCTCGTCGGGCACGAGGTCGCCGCGGTCCATGTACTCCTTCGCTTCGCGGCCCAGCTCGGTCTCCTCGCGGACGGCGGCGCGCAGAATGTCCCCGGTCGCGTAGTAGGGCAGCCGCAGGTCTTCGTTCAGCCGCTCGCCCTGGGTCCCCTTGCCGGACCCGGGCGGGCCCAAGAGGACGAGATTTAGCTCAGCCATCGAGGGAGCCTATTTCAAGAAGCCCTCGTAGTTGCGCATCATGAGCTGAGCCTCCAACTGCTTGACCGTATCCAGAGCCACGCCGATGACGATCAGGATCGAGGTGCCGCCGAAGTAGAAGTTGGCGGCCGTCTGGCTGATCAGGATCGTCGGCAGGGCCGCAACAGCGCCCAGGTAGAGGGCACCGGGAAAGGTCAGGCGGGAGAGGATTTTGTCCAGGTACTCGGCGGTCGGCCGGCCCGGCCGCACGCCGGGGATGAAGCCGCCGTATTTCTTCAGGTTGTCGGCCTGGTCGACCGGGTTGAAGGTGACCGCCGTGTAGAAGTAGGTGAAGATGATGATGAAGAAGATCTCGCCGATCACGTAGGCCCAGCCGTTGGGTTCGAAGAAGGCGGCGAAGTCGAGTGCGGCGGGGGTATTGATCAGCTGCCCGATCGTCGGCGGGAAGGCCATGATCGAGGCGGCGAAGATGACCGGGATGACGCCGGCCATGTTGACCCGCAGCGGCAGGTAGGTCGAGCCGCCCGAGGTCATTTTGCGTCCGACGACGCGTTTCGCGTACTGGACCGGGATCCGGCGCTGACCCTCCTGGACGAAGACGATCGCGACGATCACCGCCAGGGCGATGAACGGCATCATCACGACGAAGACCTGGTCCGGGTTGTCCCACCACTTGGTCAGGCCCGGGGCGATGCTGGATGCGATCGAGGCGAAGATCATCAGCGAGATGCCGTTGCCGATCCCCCGCTGGGTGATCAGCTCGCCCAGCCACATCAGCAGGGTGCAGCCGGCGGTCAGGCAGATCACGATCAGGAAGAGGCGGGGGGCGGTGAGCTGGCCGACGACGTCGGCGCCCGATTCGTTGCCGAAGGAGCGGAAGAGGAAGACGTAGCCGATCGACTGGCCGAAGGCGAGTCCGACGGTCAGGTAGCGGGTGTACTGGGTGATTTTCTGCTGCCCGACCTCGCCCTCTTTCTGCAGCCGCTCCAGCGACGGCACGACGACCGTCAACAGCTGCAGGATGATCGAGGCCGTGATGTAGGGCATGATTCCCAGCGCGAAGAGGCTGAGCCGCGAGAGGCTGCCTCCCGAGAAGAGGTTGAGGAAGCCGAGAACCCCGGAGCCGCCGAAGTTCTCGGAGATTTCCTTCACCGCCTCGGTGTCGACCCCCGGAGCGGGGATGTAGGAGCCGAGCCGGTACAGAGCCAGCATCGCCGCCGTGAACGCAAGCTTCTTGCGAATGTCGGCAACGCTGAACGCGTTGAGAATAGTTCTGAGCATTACGGCTCCAGAGTGTGACAGGAACCGCCGGCCGCCTCGATCTTCTCCTTGGCGGCCGCGCTGAAGGCGTGCGCGTGAACCTCGAGTTTCTTCCCGAGCTCACCCCGGGCGAGGACCTTGATCGGGTCCTTACGCTTCGCCAAACCCTTCTCGCGCAGGCTCTTCGGCGTCACTTCGGCGCCGCTGTCGAAGCGCTCCTCGAGGTCGGAGAGGTTGACCGGCTGGGTCTTGGTGCGGAAGTTCTCGAACGGCATCGACTGCTTTTTGTGCGGGCCGCGAAGCTTTCGCATCCGCATGTGGATCGGGTTCTGCCCGCCCTCGTAGCCAGCCTTGCGCTTGCGGCCCGAGCGCGAGCCGGCGCCCTTGTGGCCGCGCCCGGAGGTCTTGCCCAGGCCGCTGCCCTCGCCGCGGCCGATCCGCTTGCGCGGCCTTTTCGAGCCCGGCTTCGGCTTCAGGTTGTGCAGGCCGATCTCCTCGGCGCGCGAGGTGTCTTTCTCGGCCTTTTTCTCGGCTTTCTCAGCCACCGTCGACCTCCACCAGGTGGGACACGACGCGCAGCTGACCTTGCAGCTGCTCGGAATCTTTCAACTCGGCGGTCTTGCCGATCCGCCCCAGCTTCAGCGCCTTCAAAGTCGCTTTCTGGTTCGGGTTGGTCCCGTTAGCCGACCGGATCTGCGAAATCTTCACCGTGCTCACGAGCCCTCGCCAGCTTTCTCAGCCGCCTCAGGCTCAGAAGCGGTCTCGTCAGCGGGACTCTGTCCCTCCTCGGACGGCTCTCCCTCCTCTTTGGGAGCGGCGTCTGCCGTGGGTGACGTCGTAGGGGGGACCGTCTCCTGCGCAGTTGCAGGAGACGGTGGGTCCCCTGCGTCGGCAGGACCCGCGGCCTCAGCGCCCGGTCCCTCATCAGGAACAGCCACAGCGGCCCCGTTCCCGTTGCCGTCCAACCCAAGCACCTGAGAGATCGTCAACCCCCGCAGCTCGGCAACCTCCTCGGGCCGACGCAGCCGGATCAAGCCGTCCATCGTCGCCTTGACGAGGTTGATCGGGTTCTGCGTACCGATGCTCTTGGTGAGGACGTCGCGAACGCCGCCGAGCTCCAGGACAGCGCGAACGCCGCCGCCCGCGATCACGCCGGTACCGGGACTGGCCGGGCGCAGGACCACGTGACCGGCGCCGAAGCGGCCGATGATGCGGTGAGTGATGGTGTTCCCGTATTTGGGCACCCGGATCAAGTTCTTGCGGGCGTCCTCGACGCCCTTCTGGATCGCCAGCGGGACCTCGCGGGCCTTGCCGTAGCCGATCCCCACCACGCCCTCCTCGTCGCCGACGGCGACCAGTGCGGTGAAGGAGAAGCGGCGGCCGCCCTTGACCACCTTGGCGACGCGGTTGATCTCGATCACGCGCTCCTGCAGGTCCAACCCGCGGGGGCTCACGTTCTCCACGTTCTTGACGTCCATTCCCTTCATAAGCAGCGGCCCACCGTAGCGAAACTACGGCTTTAGAAAGCCAGACCCCCCTCGCGTGCGCCCTCGGCCAGCGCCTTGACGCGACCGTGGTACTGGTAGCCGCCGCGATCGAAGACACAGGTCTCGACCCCGGCGCCCTTGGCGCGCTCGGCCAGCAGTTCGCCGGCCTTCTTCGCCTGCGCGGAGGCGCTGAGCTTGCGCAGATCGGGCTCGATCCAGTTGACCGCGGCCAGGGTATGGCCCTTGGTGTCGTCGATGAGCTGGGCGAAAACGCCCTTGTTGGAGCGGTAGACCGAGAGCCGCGGCCGCTCGGCCGTGCCCCGGACCCGGGCGCGAACCCGACGTTGCCGTTTGAGCCGGCGCTGGCGCTTGGTGAGGACCGTCATGCCCGCTTACCCACCTTTCGCAGGACCTGCTCGTCCTTGTAGCGGATGCCCTTGCCCTTGTAGGGCTCCGGCGGGCGGCGCTTGCGGATGTCCGCGGCGACCTGGCCGACGAGCTGCTTGTCGATGCCCTTGACGATGACCTCGGTCGGCTGCGGGACTTCGAACTCGATCCCCTCGGGGGCGTCGATCGCCACCGGGTGGGAGTAGCCCAGCGCCAGCTCCAGGTTTTTGCCTTTGAGGGCGGCGCGATAGCCGACGCCCTGGATCTCGAGCCGCTTCTCGAACCCCTCGGTCACGCCCTCGACCATGTTCGCGATCAGGCTGCGGGTGAGGCCGTGCAGGGCGCGGTGCTCGCCGCGATCGGTGGGACGGGCGACGGTGATCGCACCATCCCCCTGCTCGACGGTCATGTCCGCCGAGAGGGTCTGGCGCAGCTCCCCTTTCGGCCCCTTGACCGCGATGTTGCCAGGGGCGATGTCCACCGTGACGGCGTCGGGAACGGGGACGGGCTTTCTTCCGATGCGGCTCATCTCAACTCTCACTCACCAGACGTAGGCGACGACCTCGCCGCCGACGCCCTTGGCGCGGGCTTCGTGGCCGGTCATCACGCCAGCGGAGGTGCTGACGATCGCGGTCCCGGTGCCGCCGTCGACGCGCGGGACGCTCTTGTGGTCGACGTAGCGGCGGCGACCCGGACGCGAGACCCGTTCGATCCCGATGATCACCGGCTGGCGGTCCTCGGTGTACTTGAGCTCGACATTGATGGCCTCGCCGACGGCAGCCGGCTTGCGGCTGAAGTCCTTGATGTAGCCCTGCTCCTTGAGGATCCGGGACATCTCCAGCTTGAGGCCGTTGAGGGGAATTTCCACCTCGTCATGGCCAGCGCGGATCGCGTTGCGGATCCTGGTCAGGTAATCGGCGATCGGGTCGGTGTGCATGCTTCTCGCCTACCAGCTCGACTTGGTCATGCCGGGGATGTACCCCTCGTGGGCAGCCTCGCGCAGGCAGATCCGGCAGAGGCCGAATTTGCGGAAGTACGCGCGCGGGCGACCGCAACGGCGGCACCTGTTGTAGCCGCGCGATTTGAACTTCGGGTCGCGCGCCTGCTTCACCTTCATCGAAGTCTTAGCCATTCTCTGAACTCTCCTCGGCCGTCGTCTCTCCGGCCTCATCGTCGTCTCCGCCCTCGGCGGCGCCCTCGTCCTCGGCTTCCGGCTTGGCGTAGGCCTCGGGGTTCTCCTCTTTCAGCTGCTCGAGTGCCGCCTGCTCGACTTCAGCCTTCTGGCGGGCTTCCTCTTTGAGCTGCTCTTCTTCGGCTTCCTTTTCCTTCGCTTCGCGCTCGGCCTGGCCGGGGCGGCCCTCCTGGGCGAATGGCATCCCCAGCCCGAGCAGAAGCTCGAAAGCCTCGAGGTCAGTTTTAGCGGAAGTCGTGATCGTCACGTCCAGACCCCGGACGACGTCGATTGAGTCGTAGTCGATTTCGGGGAAGATCAGCTGCTCCTTGACCCCCATCGAGTAGTTGCCGCGGCCGTCGAAGGAGCGCGGGTTGAGGCCGCGGAAGTCGCGGATCCGCGGCACCGCGATCGAGACCAGGCGGTCGAGGAACTCCCACATGCGAGCCCGCCGCAGCGTCACCGAGACGCCGACCGGCATCCCCTCGCGCAACTTGAAGGAGGCGACGGACTTGCGGGCGCGGCGCACGTTCGGGTGCTGGCCGGCGATCGTCGCCAGCTGTTCCTGGGCCAGTTCGAAGGACCGCTTGTCCTGTTTCTCGGCGCCGAGGCCCATGTTCAGGGTGATCTTCTCCAGGCGCGGAGCCTCCATCGGCGTCGAGTAGCCGAATTTGCTCGTCAGCGCCGGCAGCACGTCGCTCTCGTAGCGCTCGCGCAGACGCGGCGGCGGCGCGGCCTGGGAGGTGGGTGCCACGGTGGCCTCCATCAGCCGATCTCGTTTCCGGTCCGCTTCGCGTAGCGGACGCGCTTGCCGCCTTTGTCGACGCGGACGCCGATGCGGCTGGGTTTGTTGTCTTTGGGATCGAGCAGCATCACGTTGGAGATGTCGATCGGACCCTCCTTCTCGACGATGCCGCCAGCCTGGGCGTTTTTCAGGTCGCCCTGCGAACGCGGCCGTTCGTGGCGCTTGATCATGTTCAGGCCCTCGACGTAGACGCGGCGCTTTTTCGGATCGGTGCGGACGACGCGGCCTTTCTTGCCGGCGTCCTTGCCGCCGATCAGCACGACCGTGTCGTCGGTGCGGATGCGCATCGACTTCGCCATCAGAGGACCTCCGGCGCCAGCGAGATGATTTTCATGAAGTTGCGGTCGCGGAGTTCGCGCGCCACGGGGCCGAAGATGCGGGTCCCGCGGGGGTTGTTGCTGGCCGGGTCGATCAGCACCGCGGCGTTCTCGTCGAAGGAGATGTAGGTGCCGTCGGGGCGGCTGAGCGGCTTGCGGGTGCGGACCACGACGGCCTGCACGACCTCGCCCTTGCGGACGGCGCCCTGCGGGCTGGCCGATTTCACGGTTGCGGTGATGACGTCGCCGACGCTCGCGTAGCGGCGGTGCGAGCCGCCCTTGACGCGGATGCAGAGGATCTCGCGCGCGCCCGAGTTGTCGGCGACCTTGAGCCTGGACTCCTGCTGGATCATCGCCCTACCTCGCCTTCTCCACCACGTCGACCAGGCGCCAGCGCTTGGTCTTCGAGAGCGGGCGGGTCTCGATCACGCGGACCACATCGCCCTCGCCGGCCTCGTTGCGCTCGTCGTGCGCGTGCAACTTGGTCGAGCTGCGGACGATCTTCTCGTAAGTGCGGTGACGACGGGCGATGTCGATGCGGACGGTGATCGACTTGTCGCCTTTGCTCGAAACGACGATCCCCTGGCGCACCTTGGCGGCGTTGGCCTCGCTCTCGGCCGGCGGGGTGCCGGTACCGGGGGTGCGCTCCGCCTTGACGGCCTCGCGCTGTTTGCGGCGCAGATTCGCCCTGACCCGCCGTTCCTCGGCCCGCTTGGCGACCCGCTCCTCGGTGCTGAGCTGCGGCCCGGCCTCACCCGAGCGGCGCGATTTCTGCAGCCGCCGCCGCTCCTTCCAGGGAAGGTCGTCCTCCGGATTGGGCTCGGCAGGAGCAGCCTCTTCCGCGGCAGGGGCCTCCTCGGCCTCGGCGGCAGGGGTCTCCCCGGCGGGAGCCTCCTCAGCCGCAGGGGTCTCCTCCGAAGGAGTCTCCTCAGCCATGGGGGTCTCCTCCGCGGGACTCTCGTCCTGCGGGGCCTCAGCCTGGGGCTCGGTCGTCTCGTCTTTTTTGGTCTCGTCGTCGCTCATATCCGTCGCGTCTCTTTCTCGACATCGATGCCTCGGTCCCGGGCCACGGTCCGGAGCCGGGCGATGTCCTTTTTCGCCTGGCCCAGCCGGGCGGTGTTCTCGAGCTCGCCGGTCGCGTGCCGGAAGCGGAGGTTGAAGGCCTCCTGCTTGGCTTCGATCAGCTTCGCCACCAGCTCGTCGTCTTTGAGGTTATGCACCTCGGCCGCCTTCATCAGTCACCCGCCCCCTCGCGCATGACGAATTTGGTTCTGACCGGAAGCTTGTGGCCGGCGAGGCGCAACGCTTCGCGCGCCAGCTCCTCGGGAACGCCCGCCAGCTCGAACATGACCTTGCCGGGCTTGACGACGGCGACCCAGCCCTCCGGGTTGCCCTTGCCGGAGCCCATCCGGGTCTCGGCCGGCTTCTTCGTGTAGGGCTTGTCGGGGAAGACGTTGATCCACACCTTGCCGCCACGTTTGATCTTGCGGGTCATCGCCACACGAGCGGCCTCGATCTGGCGGTTGGTGATCCAGCCGCGGTCCAGTGCCTTGAGTCCGTACTCGCCGAAGGCGACGGTGCTGCCGCCCTTGGTGTTGCCGCGCATGCGGCCGCGGAACTGTTTGCGGTGCTTGACCCGTTTCGGCATCAACATGGCTAGCGACCTCCTCCGCGCTGTCCGCCGCGTCCGCCGCCGCCACCGGGCCCACGCCCGCCGCCGCCACGTCCACCGCGATCTCCACCGGGGCCGCGACCGCCACGGTCGCCACCGGGTCCGCGCCCACGTCCGCCGCCGCCGCGATCGTCGCGTCTACCGCGGCCGCTCTGGGTCGGGGGCTCATCAGCGGAGGCGAGGTCGGAGCGGAAGCCCTCCGGCATCACCTCGCCCTTGTTGATCCAGCATTTGACGCCGATCCTGCCGGTCGTCGTGCGGGCCTCGAAGAAGCCGTAGTCGATGTCGGCGCGCAGGGTGTGCAGCGGCACCCGGCCATCGGAATACTGTTCGGTCCGCGCCATCTCGGCACCGCCGAGCCGGCCGGAGACCTGGACCTTGACGCCCTTGGCGCCGGAGCGCATCGCCGAGGTGAGGGCGCGTTTCATCGCCCGCCGGAAGGCGACTCGGTTCTGCAGCTGCTCGGCGATCGACTGGGCGACCAGCTTGGCGTCGAGCTCGGGGCGCTTGACCTCGCGGATGTTCACTTTCACCGGGCTGCCGGTCAACTTGTGCAGCTCCTTGCGCAGGGCGTCCACTTCGCTCCCGGACTTGCCGATGACGATGCCCGGACGGGCGGTGTGGATGTCGACGGCGACCTCGCCGCGGCGCTCGATCGTGATGTTCGAGAGCCCCGCGTGCGAGAGCTTGTTGACGATGTGATCGCGGATCTGCAGGTCTTCCTGGAGTACGTCGGCGAAGTTTTTGTCCTCGTACCAGTTCGACTTCCAGTCGTGGATGTAGCCGACGCGGAAACCCTCGGGGTGGATCTTCTGTCCCATGCTTAGTCCTCCACCGGGGTTAGAGCCACGGCGATGTGGCTGGTTCGCTTGTTGATCGGGGTGGCGCGGCCCATCGCCCGCGGGCGGAAGCGGCGCAGGGTCGGCCCCTCGTCGACGGTGATCGACGCCACGCGCATCTCGTCGCCGACGAGGTCGTGGTTGTTTTCCGCGTTGGCGGCGGCCGAGTTGATCAGCTTGTGGATGTCCTGGGCGGCGCCGCGGGGCGAGAACTGCAGCAGAGCCCGGGCCTTTTCGATGTGCATGCCGCGCACCTGGTCGGCGATCAGCCGCGCCTTGCGGGGGGCGATCCGCACGTAGCGGGCCCGCGCTTTGACGACGGGCGGAGCCGCCGGCGCTTTGGCTTTGGCTTTGGCTTTCGCGGCGGCTTTTTTCGCCGGCTCTTTCGAAGTTTTGTTCTCTTTGCCTTTGGCGGCGGCTTTCTTCTCTTTGCCTTTGGCTTTCGAGTCTTTTTTCGCAGCCGGTTTTTTGGCGCCTTTCGACTCTTTTTTCGCCGCTTTTTTGGCGTCTTTTTTCTCGGCTTTTTTAGCCTTGGTTTTTTCGCCCGAGGCTTTCGCCGCGTCGGCTTTTTTCGCCGTTTTTTTCTGCTCGTCGGCCATCGCTATTCCTTGCCGCCGTGCGAACGGAAGGTACGGGTCGGGGCGAACTCGCCGAGCTTGTGCCCGACCATCGACTCCGAGATGAAGACCGGAACGTGTTTTTTGCCGTCGTGGACGGCGATCGTGTGCCCGACCATCTCCGGGAAGATCGTCGAGGTCCGCGACCAGGTTTTCACCATCTGTTTGTTGCCGGCCTCGTTCAGCGCCACGATTCGCCCCATCAGGCGCTCCTCGACCCACGGGCCCTTTTTCGTCGATCTACCCATGATTAACGGCCCTTCTTCTTGCCGCGACGGCGGCCGCGGACGATGTAGCGGTCGGACTGCTTGCCCTTCTTGCGGGTGCGGTAGCCGAGGGTCGGCTTGCCCCACGGGGTGACCGGGTGGCCACCGGGAGTGTGGTGCGCCTCGCCGCCGCCGTGCGGGTGGTCGACGGGGTTCATCGCAACGCCGCGGCTCTGCGGGCGCTTGCCCTTGTGGCGGCTGCGGCCGGCCTTGCCGACCTTCATGTTCTGGTGCTCGGCGTTGGAGAGCGTCCCGACGGTGGCACGGCAGTTGGCGCGGACCAACCGCATCTCCGAGGAGGGCAGGCGCAGGGTGACCATCTCCCCCTCCTTCGCCACCAGCTGGATCGAGGTGCCGGCGGAGCGACCGAGCTTGCCGCCCTGGCCGGGGATCAACTCGACGTTGTGGACGATGGTGCCGGTCGGCATCTGGCCGAGTTCCAGCGCGTGGCCCGGTTTGATGTCGGCCTCGGAACCGGATTTGACGATGTCGCCGACCGCCAGCTGCGACGGGGCGAGGATGTAGTCCTTGAAGCCGTCGGCGTAGTGCAGGAGGGCGATGTAGCAGGTCCGGTTGGGGTCGTACTCGATCGAGGCGACCTTGGCGGGAACGCCGTCCTTGAGGCGCTTGAAGTCGATCTTGCGGTAGCGCCGCTTGGCACCGCCGCCGCGGTGGCGGGCGGTGACACGGCCGTTGACGTTGCGCCCGCCGGACTTCTTCAGCCCCTCGGTCAGCTTCCGCTCCGGCTCGGAGGCGGTCAGTTGCTCGCGCAGCGGGTAGGTCGCGAAGCGGCGCCCCGGGCTGGTCGGTTTGGTTTTGCGGTTCGGCATCTCTCAGATCTCCTAGGCGGTCTCGGCGCCCTCGAACAGCTCGATCCGTTCGCCCGGCGCGAGCTGGACGATCGCCTTCTTCCAGGCGCGGGTGCGGCCTTTGGTCAGGCCGCGGCGCTTCGGCTTGGAGCGGACCTTCGCGGTCCGCACCTGGGCGACGTCGACGCCGAAGACCTCTTCGACCGCCTGCGCGATCTGGGTCTTGTGGGCGCGGTCGTCGACCCGGAAGGTGTACTTGCCCTCGGCGATCAGCGCGTAGCTCTTCTCCGAGATCACCGGGCGGATAAGGATCGTGCGGGCGTCCATCAGCCGAGCCTCTCCTTCAGCGTCTCGAGTGCGGTTTCGGAGATCACGACCGCGGCAGCGCCGATCACGTCGGCGACGCCGGCCGCGCCGACCTCGAGGACATGGGTGCGGGGAAGGTTGCGGAAGCTCTTCATCGCCCCGATCTCCTCGGCGGTGATGAGGAGGAGGATCGGGTTCTTGGCCCCCCATTTGGCCAGCGCCTGGGCGGCGGACTTGGTCGACGGGGTCTCGAAGGCGGTGGCGTCGAGGACGGCGACCGAGCCGCGCTCGGCGTGGACGGAGAGCGCGGAGCGCATCGCCCGGCGGCGGGCTTTGCGGTTGACCTTGACCGTGTACCGGCGCGGCTTCGGGCCGAAGGCGACGCCGCCGCCGAAGCGGTTGGGGACGCCGAGCGTGCCGACGCGGGCGCGGCCGGTGCCCTTCTGGCGCCAGGCCTTGGCGGTCGTGAAGGAGACCTCGCCGCGGGTCAGGGTCGAAGCGGTGCCGCGGCGGCGAGCGTTGAGATCGGCGCGGGCGGCCTCGTGCACCAGCGACTGGTGGAAGGGCTCGCTGAAGAGCTCTTTCGGCAGATCGGCTTTGGTGCTCTTGCCGAGGACGACTGCTTTGGCGCTAGCCATCGGTCCTCACCTCGACGATCCCGTTGCGGGAGCCCGGCACCGAGCCCTTGATCAACAGCAGGTTGCGCTCGGCGTCGATGTCGGCGATCTCGAGCCCCTTCTGGGTGACCCGCTTGTTGCCCATCTGGCCCGGCATCCGCATCCCTTTGAAGACGCGGGCGGGGAAGGCGCTGGCGCCGATCGATCCCGGGGCGCGGACGTTGTGGGAGCCGTGGCTGACGGGGCCGCGGCTGAAGTTGTGGCGCTTGATCCCGCCCTGGAAGCCCTTGCCGATCGAGATCCCGGCGACCTTGACCTTCTGGCCGGCCTCGAAACCCTCGACGGTGACGTCGTCGCCGACCTTGGGGCCCTCCTCGGCGCCGAGGTCCTCGTCGCGGAACTCGACCAGGTGGCGCATCGGCGCGGCGCCGGCCTTCTTCAGGTGGCCTTCCTCGCCCTTCGAGAGCTTGCCCTGCTTGACCTCGCCGAAGGCGAGCTGCACGGCCGCGTAGCCGTCGCGATCGGAGTTGCGAACAGCGGTCACCTTGCAGGGACCGGCTTCGACGACGGTCACCGGGATGACGCTGCCGTCCTCGCGGAAGATCTGCGTCATGCCGAGCTTCTTGCCGAGGATCGCAGCCACAACGACACCTAGAGCTTGATCTCGATGTCGACGCCCGCCGGCAGCGAGTCCAGCCGCTGCAGCGAGTCGACGGTTTTCGGCGAAGGCTGGAGGATGTCGATCAGACGCTTGTGGGTGCGGATCTCGAAGTGCTCGCGCGAGTCCTTGTCCTTGAACGGCGAGCGGATCACGCAGTAGACGTTTTTCTCGGTCGGCAGCGGAACAGGACCCGAGACGGTGGCGCCGGTGCGCTCGGCCGTCTCGACGATCTCTTTGGCAGCCCGATCTATGGCGTCATGGTCGTACGCCTTCAGTCGGATTCGAATTTTCTGTGCTGCGATGGTTGCCACTGCTCTGCCGTCTCTTCTTCTCTCTTGTCGCTTTACCGCGCAAAGAGGGCGGGCCCCTTTTGCTTGGGGCGCCGCCCCGGTCGTATGTCCTTGCAGTTGTCTCTCCGCCCGAGGGCGGAGCTCGGGGCGGGTGGAGGCCCGCCCCTGGGGGTCGCTACTCGATTACCTCGGCGACGACCCCCGAGCCGACGGTGCGGCCACCCTCGCGGATGGCGAACCGCAGACCCGGATCCATGGCGATCGGCTGAATCAGCTCGATCGTCATCTCGACGTTGTCGCCCGGCATCACCATCTCCGTCCCCTCGGGGAGGTTGGCGATCCCGGTCACGTCGGTGGTCCGGAAGTAGAACTGAGGCCGGTACCCGGAGAAGAACGGCGTGTGACGACCGCCCTCCTCCTTCTTCAGGCAGTAGACCTCGGCTTTGAACTTGGTGTGAGGCGTGATCGAGCCGGGCTTGCAGAGGACCTGGCCGCGCTCGATCTCCTCGCGCTTGGTGCCGCGCAGGAGGGCGCCGATGTTGTCGCCAGCCTGACCCTCGTCGAGGAGCTTGCGGAACATCTCAACCCCGGTAACCGTGGTTTTGGTCGTGTCCTTGATGCCCACGATCTCGACCTCGTCGCCGGTGTTGACGATCCCCTGCTCGACGCGGCCGGTGGCGACGGTGCCGCGGCCGGTGATCGAGAAGATGTCCTCGATCGGCATCAGGAACGGCTTGTCGAGCTCGCGAACCGGCTCCGGGATGTAGGAGTCGAGCGCCGCGGCCAGCTCGAAGACGGCTTTCTGGGCTTCCTCGTCGCCTTCCAGCGCCTTCAGCGCGGAGCCTTTGATGATCGGGGTCTCGTCGCCGGGGAAGTCGTACTCGTCGAGGAGTTCCTTGACCTCCTCCTCGACCAGCTCGACCAGTTCGTCGTCGTCGACCTGATCGATCTTGTTGAGGAAGACGACCACGTGCGGGACGTTGACCTGACGGGCGAGCAGGATGTGCTCGCGGGTCTGGGGCATGACGCCGTCGGCGGCGGAGACAACCAGGATCGCGCCGTCCATCTGCGCGGCGCCGGTGATCATGTTCTTGACGTAGTCGGCGTGGCCCGGGCAGTCGACGTGGGCGTAGTGCCGGTTGTCGGTCTCGTACTCGACGTGGGAGGTCGCGATCGTGATGCCGCGTTCCTTCTCCTCGGGAGCGTTGTCGATCTCCTCGAAGCTCTGCGCCTCGGCACCGCCCACGGTGGAGAGGGTTTTGGTGATCGCGGCCGTCAGGGTCGTCTTGCCGTGGTCGATGTGACCGATGGTGCCGACGTTCACATGCGGCTTATCGCGCTCGAATTTCTCCTTGGACATCTCTCTCCGTTTCGCCTTTCGAAATCGTGTTCTGTCTGATCTGAGTGCTTGAGTCTCGTGGGCGGACTACCCGCAGCAGCTTCTACCTGCCTGCAGGCAACCTGGGAAATATAGCCAGGTTCAGTGCCCGTCCGCGGTTGGCCTCATGAGGCTGCACCAACCGGATCTCCTGAGCGGTGTTGGACGATCTCCTCGGCGATGTTGCCGGGGACCTCTTCGTAGCGCTCGAACTGCATCGTGTAGGTCGCTCGGCCCTGGGTCATCGACCGCAGTTCGGTCGCATAACCGAACATCTCGCCGAGCGGGACGAAAGCCTGGACGGCGAGGGCGTTGCCGCGCTGGTCCTGGCCTTGGACTTTGCCGCGGCGCCGCGAGAGGTCACCGATCACGTCGCCGAGGAAGTCCTCGGGCGTAACCACCTCGACCGCCATCACGGGCTCGAGCAGAACCGGGTCGGCCTTGCGGGCACCCTCCTGAATCGCCATCGAACCGGCGATCTTGAAGGCCATCTCCGAGGAGTCGACGTCGTGGTAGGACCCGTCGACCAGTTCGACTTTGACGTCGACCATCGGGTAGCCGGCCTTGACGCCGTTTTCCAGCGCCTCGCGCATCCCCTGCTCGGCCGGACCGATGAACTCTCCGGGGATGACGCCGCCCTTGATTTTGTTCTCGAACTCGAAGCCCTCTCCAGGAGACGGCTCGAGGTTGATGACGACGTGGCCGAACTGACCGCGGCCGCCGGTCTGGCGCACGAACCGCGCCACGACCTTCTCGACCCGCTTGCGGATCGTCTCGCGGTAGGCCACCTGGGGCTTGCCGACGTTGGCCTCGACTTTGAACTCGCGCAGCATCCGGTCGACGATCACCTCGAGGTGGAGCTCGCCCATCCCGTGGATCAGGGTCTGGCCGGTTTCCTCGTCGGATTCGATCTTGAAGGTCGGGTCCTCCTCGCCGAGCCGGGCGAGGGCGTTGCCCATCTTCTCCTGGTCGGCTTTGGTTTTCGGCTCGATCGCAACCGCGATCACGGTCTCGGGGAATTCGATGCTCTCCAGCGCGATCGGCGCGTCCGGCGCGGCGAGGGTGTCGCCGGTGCCGGTGTCCTTGAGGCCGACGCCGGCGCAGATGTCACCCGCGTGGGTCTCGTCGATCTCCTCGCGGCTGTTGGCGTGCATCATCAGCAGCCGGCCGATCCGCTCGGTCTTGCCGGTTTTCACGTTGAGGACGCGGCCGCCTTTCTCGAGCTTGCCCGAGTAGACGCGGAAGTAGGTGAGCTTGCCGACGTAGGGGTCGGACATGACCTTGAAGGCGAGGGCCGAGAAGGGGGCGCTGTCGCTGGCTTCGCGCTCGGCCTCGACGTCCTCCGGCTGCCCCTTCCCGGCGGGGATGACGCCAGTGACCGGCGGTACCTCGAGCGGCGAGGGGAGCAGTTCGACGATCGCGTCGAGCAGCGGCTGCACGCCCTTGTTCTTGAACGAGGTGCCGCAGAGGACCGGGGTCAGCTTGGTCGAGAGCGTCGCCTTGCGCAGCGAGTCGATCAGCTTGGCCTGGGGAATCTCTTCCTCGGCGAGGAAGGCTTCCATCAGCTCTTCGTCGTAATCGGCGCAGGCTTCGATCAGGGTGGTCCGGTATTCCTCGGCCTGGTCCTGGAGCTCCCCGGGGATCTCGATTTCCTCGTAGGCGGCGCCGAGCTCGTCGGTCCAGACGAGGCCTTTCATCTTCACCAGGTCGACGACGCCTTTGAAGTTGTCCTCGGCGCCGATCGGCAGCTGGATCGGCAGCGGGTTGGCGCCGAGCCGGTCGGTCATCGTCTCGACCGAGTTGAAGAAGTCGGCGCCGGTGCGGTCCATCTTGTTGATGTAGGCGAAACGCGGGACCCCGTACTTGTCGGCCTGGCGCCAGACGGTCTCCGACTGAGGCTCGACCCCGGCGACGGCGTCGAAGACGGCGATCGCGCCGTCGAGGACGCGGAGGCTGCGCTCGACCTCGACGGTGAAGTCGACGTGGCCCGGCGTGTCGATGATGTTGATCCGGTGGTCCTTCCACTCACAGGCGGTCGCGGCCGAGGTGATCGTGATGCCGCGCTCCTGCTCCTGTTCCATCCAGTCCATGACGGCGGCGCCCTCGTGGACCTCGCCCATTTTGTGGGTGCGTCCGGTGTAGTAGAGGATGCGCTCGGTCGTCGTCGTCTTACCGGCGTCGATGTGCGCCATGATGCCGATGTTCCGGGTTTTCTCGAGTGGAAAGCTGCGTGCCATGAGTCCTAAGTCCAGTAGTCGTGATAAGCCGCAAAAAAAGGCCCCTGCGGGCCCGGCGAAGCGTCCTGCGAACAAAAAGCGAAAACTGCCTGAGCGACGGGCGATGATAGCAGCGCTTCGCCGCTGGTCCCGACAGGTCGATCGGGCGGCCAGCCGGGGGTTGGAGCGGGCCTACCCGCCCCTGCTCCTGGCGTGGCACCGCACCGCCCGGCTGGCGCGCCGGGCCTGGACCTGGCTCTGGCCGCGGCTGCGCCCGCCACTCGCCTTCTTCTTCCACACGCTGGCCGGTGGCGAGCGGTTGCTGCGGAGGAGCTGGGCGCTGCTGTTACGGGCGGCGACCGCCGCGAGCCGGGTTGTGACGCCGGGCCGCGCGGCCGCCGTGGTCCTGATCGCCGCCGGGGCGCTGCTCGTCGCCTCGCAATTCGTCGACTACCGCGGGGTCGAGATCGGCCAGCCGGGATACGCCGGCGTGCCCGACGCCGCCAAAGCTCCGACGGTCGACGTCAAGACCGCCGGCGAGGCGCACGCCTACCTGTTGGTGCCGGTCGGCCTGGCGGCGATGCTGCTCGGGGTGCTCGCGATGCGCCGCGAAGCGCGTCGGCTCGGGCTCCTGGTGGTGGCCTCGGGGATCGTCTCGGTGGCCGTGATCCTCCTCGTCGACCTCCCCGCCGGGCTCGACGAGGGCAGCCAGACCTCCCGCTTCGCCGGCACCTCGGCGGTGCTCGAGGACGGCTTCTACGCCGAGCTCGCCGCGGCCGGGGCGATGGTCTTGGCCGGACTCCTCTACTATGCGCGGCCGTGCCGAATACGAATCAACTCGTCAGGAAGGGCCGCAAGCGCCCGAAGAAGAAGACCACGACGCCGGGCCTCAAGTCGGGCCAGGGTCGCAAGAAGCGCGTAGCCGCCCCGCAGCGGCGCGGTGTCTGCACCCGTGTCGCAACGGTGACGCCGAAGAAGCCGAACTCGGCTCTGCGCAAGATCGCCCGTGTGCGGCTGACCAACGGGATGGAGGTCACGACCTACATCCCGGGCGAGGGTCACAACCTGCAGGAGCACTCCGTGGTCCTGATCAGGGGTGGTCGCGTCAAGGACCTGCCGGGCGTCCGCTACAAGGTCGTCCGCGGCACCCTCGACGCGGCCGGGGTCTCCGACCGCAAGCAAGCCCGTTCCCGATACGGCGTCAAAGCTTCGTAATGCCCCGTCGCTCCGCAGCACAGATTCGGCCGGTCGAGCCGGACGCCAGGCACCGCAACCGCCTGGTCCAGCAGCTGATCAACAAGGTGATGAGCCACGGCAAGAAGAGCCTTGCCGAGCGCCTCGTCTACGACAGCCTCGCGATCGTCGGCGAGCGCAGCGGCGAAGATCCCGTCGAGGTCTTGGAGTCGGCGATCAAAACGCTCACCCCGGTCCTCGAGGTTCGCTCCCGCCGCGTCGGCGGCGCCACCTACCAGGTCCCGGTGGAGGTTCCGGCCCGCCGCGCCCGCACCCTCGCGGTCCGCTGGCTGGTCCAGTTCGCCCGCGCCCGACGCGAGTATTCGATGGCCGAGCGCCTCGCCAGCGAGATCCTCGACGCCAACCAGCAGCAGGGCAGCGCCTGGAAGCGCAAGGACGATATTTACCGCATGGCCCAGGCGAATAAAGCTTTCGCCCACTACCGCTGGTAGACGCCATGGGGACGCGCCTGGCGGCGTCCTCAGTCGGTCGGCTTCGGGTCACGCACTTAAGTGCGCTCCCCTCGCCTCCCTCCCTGCGTCCTTGCCAGCCACGCCCCCATGGCGTCTAAACCTTTATTAGCTGTCGACATCGACGGGGTCATCAGCCTCTTCGGGTTTGAGGAGCGGCCCCCCCATACGCAGTTGCAACTCGTAGATGGAGTGCCGCACTGCATCTCATTGCCGGTCGGTGAGCGGCTCTTGCGGCTCTCCGAGCACTTCGAGCTGGTCTGGGCCAGCGGCTGGGAGGACAAAGCCAACTTCTACCTGCCGCAGATCCTGGGGCTGCCGGAGATGCCCCACGTCTCCTTCGACATTGCCGCCCGCAGTGGCGGCGCCCACTGGAAGCTGGCTGCGCTCGAAGAGCTAGCCGGCGAGCGGGCGATCGCTTGGGTCGATGACAACTTCGACGACAGCTGTTACGAGTGGGCCGAGCGGCGCGCGGCGCCGACGCTGCTGGTCCCGACCGAGCCCCAGCTGGGGCTCGAGGAGGGGCACGTCGAGGCGCTTTCCGCCTGGGCCACCTCTCTACACTGACTCGAGTGACGGGGTTCTGGCCGATCTTCTTCCTGCTCGTGGTGCTCAAGATTCCGGTCTTGGCGTCGATGTGGCTCGTCTACTGGGCCGCCAAGCAGCACGACGAACCGGAGGCGGCGACCGAGGAGGGCAGCGGTGGCTCCAAGCGGCGACCCCGGCCGAGGCTGCCCCGCGGCCCGCGGCGCGGAGGCCCTCACGGCGGCGGCGCGGCACTGCCGGTGCCCGACTGCCCGCCCGGCGGGCGGACCCGGGTCGTCAAGCCGGCTGGGCAACCCGCTTTCGCTCGCGCCGGATCTCGCGCAGATAGGGATGGAAGTCGACCTCGACGGTATGACGCTTAGAGGCAACGAAGCGCTTCGCCTGCTTCCGTTCCTCACGCGCGATCTCCCGCTTCATCTCGCCCGCCGGCGGTAGCACGGTGCGGCCGCCGAGCAGGTCGGCGACCCATTCGCACTGAGCCTCGGCCAGCGGCATGATCGGGCCCAGGGGCTGGATGAAGCCGACGAAGTAGAGGCCGGGACGCTCGACCGATACGACGCGGCGGTAGAGCGGCAGCCGGTTTTCCGGCGCGGCGAGTACCTTCGGATCGAAGAACGGGAAGGTCATCTTGTAGCCGGTGCAATAGACGACGAGGTCGATCTCCTCCTCGCTGCCGTCGACGAAGCGGACGGTGCGACCGCCCGGGTAGCGGTCGATGTTCGGCTTCGCGGTGATGTCTCCGTGGCCGAGCCGGGGCAGCAACTCCGAAGAGACCGTCGGGTGGGCCTCGAACAGCTTGTGGTCGGGCTTGGGCAGTCCGTAGGCGGTGGGGTCGGCGGCGGAGGCCACGCCGAGCGCCCGCATCGCGAAGAATCGCTGCACCGCCAGCGGCGTCATCGCCGTGATCGGGTTCGCGAGCTCGTCGATCGGCTTGCCGTTGATGTACTTGGGCAGGACGTAGGCGCCGCGGCGCACCGCGAGAAAGGTCTTGTCGGCGATCCGCGAGGACTCGACGGCGATGTCCACGGCGGAGTTGCCGAGGCCGAGGACGACGACCCGCTTGCCGCGAAGCACGTCGGGCTCGCGGTAGTGGTGGGCGTGCAGCTGCTCGCCCGCGAAGTCGTCGGCACCCGGAAAGGCGGGTTCCGGCCAGCGCGGGTCCCAGTGATGGCCGTTGGCGACAAGCACGGCGCGGTAGCGCCCCGTCGTCTCGGCCCCGCTCTCTCCGCGAGTGGTCACCGCCCAGGCGCCGTCCGAGGGCTCGACGTTGACGACCTCGGTGCGGAAGCTGATCTGCTCCCGCAGCCCGAAGTGGTCGGCGTATTCGTCGAAGTAGGCCGCCATCTGGAAGTGGTCCGGGTAGTCCGGAAAGTGGTCGGGCATCGGCAGCGACTTGAAGGCCATCACCTTGCGCGAGGTGTTGATGTGCAGCGAGCGGTAGGCGGACGACATCCCGTTGTCGTTTTCGAAACGCCAGTTGCCGCCGATATGCGACCCCTTCTCGAAGCAGTCGAAGGGGATGCCCCGCGCGTCCAGCACCTGCGCGGCGACGATGCCGGAGCCGCCGGCGCCGATGATGCAGACCTTCTCCGCGGAATCCATGGCCGCGAAATCTATCGGACTGGCTACCTGGCCAGTTTCGGCGGGGGTGAGGAGGCTCACCCCTGGGGTCCGTAGTCGCGGGAGGCATTCGAGTCGAAGCTGGAGCCATCGGGATTCACAAACGACGAAAGGAGACCCCCGATGACTCGCAACACCCGTTCATTCCGCCCCTCGCCCGCCCTCGCGATTGCCTGCCTGGCCCTGTTCATGGCCCTCACCGGCAGTGCTTTCGCGGTCGGGATCGCCAAGAACAGCGTCCGCTCGGCGCAGATCGTCGACGGCACCGTCCGCTCGATCGACCTGCGAGACAACGCGGTCAGCTCGCCGAAGATCGCCCCCGACGCGGTCGGCAGCGAGGAGATCGCCGAAAGCGCGGTCGCATCGCCCGAGGTGGCACCGGACGCGCTGACCGCCTCCGACCTCGGGGCGGCGTCCGTCGCCTCCTCCGAGGTGACCGACCAGGCGCTGACCAGCGCCGACCTGGGGCCGAACTCGGTCGGCTCGAGCGAGCTGCAGGCCGGCTCGATCCGGTCCGACGAGCTCGGAGCGATCGTCCAGGTCCAGAACAGCACCACGATCAAAGGCGGCGACAACGCCAGCGTCGGCGTCACCTGCCCGAGCGGTACCACCGTGATTAGCGGCGGCGCCAGCTCCGGCTTCTACCAGGTCCACCTGGCCTCCACCTACCGCAGCGGCAACGGCTGGCGCATCGACGCCCGCAGCGGGGCGGTCGGCGACACCACGATCACCGCCTACGCCTACTGCCTCGTCGGGGGCAGCAGCAACTAACAGCGGCACTACAAAACGACAAAGGCCGGGACGCGAGTCCCGGCCTTTGTCGTTCAAGGAGATACGAAGACCGCGACTCCTATTTCGACTCCTCCGAAGTGGACTCGATCTCCTGCGCGAGCTCCTCGAGCTCCTCCGCGAAGGAGGTGCCGAAGCCCTCGACCGGGGCTTCGACCCCGTCGACACCGAGTTCCGCGGCCAGCTCGTCTTCTTCGAGCAGATCGTCGTCCGTGGGCGGTTCGATCGGTTCCGCCGGCTCGATCGCGACCGTCCGGTAGTGCTTGAGGCCGGTCGCGGCCGGGATCAGCTTGCCGATGATCACGTTCTCCTTCAGGCCGACCAGGCGGTCCCGTTTGCCCTCGAGGGCAGCGTCGGTGAGCACCTTGGTCGTCTCCTGGAAGGAGGCCGCCGAGAGGAAGGACTCGGTCGCCAGCGAGGCCTTGGTGATCCCGAGGATGACCTCCTCGCCTTTGGCCGGAGTGCCGCCGTCTTCCTTGGTCTTTTTGTTGAGCCGTTTGAGGCTGCCGCGATCCTCCAGCTGCCCCGGAAGCAGGCTGGTCGAGCCCTTCGATTCGATCCGCACCTTCTTCAGCATCTGGCGGGCGATCAGCTCGATGTGCTTGTCGTTGATGTCGACGCCCTGGGCGCGGTAGACCCTCTGGACCTCGGCCACCAGGTAGAGCTCGACCGCGGTGCGCCCGCGGATCGCCAGCAGGTCGGCCGGGTAGAGCGAGCCCTCGTTGAGCTGCTGGCCCGCCTCGACCTTGTCGCCGTCGGCGACGTGCAGTCGGGTCCGCAGCGGGAAGCTGTACGAATGCTCCTCGCCGCTGGACTCGGTGACGATCACTTTCAGCGCTTTGTCGGTTTCTTCCAGCGAGACTTTGCCCGCGGCCTCGGCCATCTGTGCCAGGCCCTTCGGTTTACGCGCCTCGAAGAGCTCGACGATCCGCGGCAGACCCTGGGTGATGTCCTGGCCCGCGACGCCTCCCGTGTGGAAGGTCCGCATGGTCAGCTGGGTGCCGGGCTCGCCGATTGACTGCGCGGCGATGATGCCGACCGCGTCGCCGATGTTGACGGTGAACCCGGTTGCCGGGGCGACGCCGTAACAGGAACGGCAGACCCCGGATTCCGCCTCGCACTTGAGGGCGGAGCGAACGGGGATCTTGACGTCCTCGTCACCAAAGGCCTCGGCGATCTCTTCGACGTCGGCCTGGGTGATCTCCCGGTTGCGCTTCAACAGGTCGCGACCGCGTTTGGTTTCGAGCTTTTTCGCAGCCAGACGACCGAACAGGTTGTCGTTGAGCGAGCCGTCGTCCTTGCGGAGGTCCATCTCGATGTGTTCTTTGGTCTTGCAGTCCTCCTCGCGGACGATCACGTCCTGGGCGACGTCGACGAGGCGGCGGGTGAGGTAACCGGAGTCGGCCGTCCTCAGCGCCGTGTCGGCGAGACCCTTTCGGGCGCCGTGGGTGGAGATGAAGTACTCGAGCACCGAGAGGCCCTCCATGAAGTTGGCCTTGATCGGCCGCTCGATGATCTCCCCTTTCGGGTTGGCCATCAGGCCGCGCATCCCGGCCAGCTGGCGGATCTGTTTGAACGATCCGCGAGCTCCCGAGTTGGCCATCATGAAGATCGGGTTCAGCTCGTCGAGGTTGTCCTCCATCGCCTGGGCGACCTCGTCGGTGGCCCGGTTCCAGTGCGCCGTCACCGCCTCGTGACGCTCCTCGGCGGTGATGTAGCCCTCGTCGTACTGGCCCTGGATCGCTTCGGTCTCCTTCTCGTAGCGATCGAGGATTTCCTGCTTCTCGGGCGGGGAGACGACGTTGTTCTTGGCGACCGTGATCCCTGCTTTGCTCGCGTATTCGAACCCCAGGTCCTTGAAGGCATCCAGCACCTGCGAGACAGGCGGCGCGCCGTAGGCCTCGACCAGGTCGGAGACCATCTGGTTGATGTCCTTCTTCTTCAGCGAGCGGTTGGCGAACTCGAACTGCTCGGGGTCGAATTCGTCTTCGAGGGCTTCGGCCAGGGCGCGCTCGATCTTCTCGTTGAAGATGATCCGCCCGACCGTGGTGAGGAAATGGCCGCGCCCCGCGCGCCGGTACTCGGCCTGGTCGTGCAGTTTGCAGCCACCGTTCTCGTAGACGAGCTCGGCCTCCTGGGAGGAGCGGAACACCTTCACGTTCGGACCGGCTCCGTTGCCGCCCTTGCCGACCTTCAGTTCCTCGTCGATCTTCTGCAGCTCGGTCTCTTCGGGCCCGTAGGTCAGGTAGTAGATGCCGAGCACCATGTCCTGGGTCGGGGTCGCCAGCGGCGCCCCGTGGGCCGGGGAGAGGATGTTGTTGGCGGAGAGCATGAGGATCCGCGCCTCGGCCTGAGCCTCGGCGGAGAGCGGCACGTGGACCGCCATCTGGTCGCCGTCGAAGTCGGCGTTGAAGGCGTGGCAGACCAGGGGATGAACCTGGATCGCCTTGCCCTCGACCAGGACCGGTTCGAAGGCCTGGATGCCGAGACGGTGCAGGGTCGGCGCCCGGTTGAGCAGGACGGGGTGCTCGTGGATGACTTCCTCCAGCACGTCCCAGACCTCCGGGATCATCGACTCGACCATCTTCTTCGCGGCCTTGATGTTCTGGACCGCTTTGCGCTCGACGAGCTGGGCCATGATGAACGGCTTGAAGAGCTCCAGGGCCATGAGCTTCGGCAGCCCGCACTGGTGCAGCCGCAGGCTCGGCCCGGAAACGATCACCGAGCGGCCGGAGTAGTCGACGCGCTTTCCGAGCAGGTTCTGGCGGAAGCGACCCTGCTTCCCCTTCAGCATGTCGGAGAGCGACTTCAGCGGCCGGTTGCCGGGGCCCGTGACCGGGCGCCCGCGACGGCCGTTGTCGAACAGAGCGTCGACGGCCTCCTGCAGCATCCGCTTCTCGTTGTTGACGATGATCTCGGGCGCGCCGAGGTCGAGAAGCCTTTTCAGCCGGTTGTTGCGGTTGATCACCCGGCGGTAGAGGTCGTTGAGGTCGGAGGTCGCGAAGCGGCCGCCGTCCAGCTGCACCATCGGGCGCAGCTCCGGCGGAATAACCGGCACCGCGTCGAGGACCATCCAGCCCGGCTGATTGTCCGAGTTGAGGAAGGCGGAGGCGACTTTCAGCCGCTTCACCGCGCGGGCCTGTTTCTGGCCTTTGGAGCTGTTGATGATCAGCTCCAGTTCCTCGCAGTCGGCGGCGAGGTCGACCTGCTCGAGCAGGTCGCGAACCGCTTCGGCGCCCATGCCGCCGCGGAAGTACTCGCCCCAGCCGAACGGGGAGCCGAACCGGTCTTTGAGCTCACGGAAGACCGTCTCGTCGTTGATGACGTCCTTCGGCTTCATCTCCGTGAAGATCTTCCAGACCTCTTGCATCCGCTCCGCGGCCTCTTCGAGGTAGGCCTCGGTGTCGGAGATCTCGGCGTCGAACTGTTTGCGCAGTTCTTTGATCATTTTCGCCCGGTCGTCGTCTTTGAGCTTGCGCAGCTGCGCCGCGGTCAGTTTCAAAGAGTCGGCCCAGATGTGGTCTTCGTCGTCGAACTTGTCCTGGGCGCCGTTCTCCAGGTAGGCGATCCGGCGCTCGAGGGACTCGTTCAGCTCCTGCGTCCGTTTCTGTTTTTCGGACTCGTAGGAGTCGGAGACTTTTTTGACCTCTTTCTCCAGTTTCCCGATGTCCTTGTCACGGGCCTCCACGTCGACCCAGGTGACCATCGAGGCGGCGAAGTAGAGAACCTTCTCCAGCTCTTTCGGAGCCATGTCGATCAGGTAGCCGATGCGGCTCGGGACGCCCTTGAAGAACCAGATGTGCGAGACCGGCGAGGCGAGGTCGACGTGCCCCATCCGCTCGCGGCGGACCTTGGAGCGGGTTACCTCGACGCCGCAGCGCTCGCAGACGATGCCCTTGTAGCGGACCCGCTTGTACTTGCCGCAGTAGCACTCCCAGTCCTTGGTCGGACCGAAGATGCGCTCGCAGAAGAGCCCGTCTTTCTCGGGCTTCAGCGTCCGGTAGTTGATCGTCTCGGGCTTGGTTACCTCGCCCCAGCTCCAGGAGCGGATCTTCTTCGAAGACGCGAGCCCGATCTCGATCGCGTCGAAATTGTTGATATCGATCATCAGTCCTCCACCTCGGCCGGCGCGGCCTCTTCGGCTTTACCGGCACCATCACCATCAGTTCCAGCCTCGCCCTCGGCGACCACCTGCTCCTCTTGCTCGTCGGCGGCTCCGTTGGAGGAGTCGGCGCGAACGCCGGTCAGGTCCATGCCGAGCTCCTCGGCGGCTTTCAGCAGGTCGTCCTCCTCGTCGGAGATCTCGACGTCGCCCCCCTCGGAGACGACGTTGGCGTCGAGCGAAAGGCTCTGGATCTCCTTCAACAGCACTTTGAAGGACTCCGGTATCGAGGGCTCGGGAATGTTCTCGCCCTTGACGATCGCCTCGTAGGCCTTGACGCGCCCGACGGTGTCGTCGGACTTGACCGTGAGCATCTCCTGCAGGGTGTACGCGGCGCCGTATGCCTCCAGCGCCCAGACCTCCATCTCGCCGAAGCGCTGACCGCCGAACTGCGCCTTGCCGCCCAGCGGCTGCTGGGTGACGAGCGAGTAAGGGCCGGTCGAGCGGGCGTGGATCTTGTCGTCGACGAGGTGGAGCAGCTTGAGGATGTACATGTAGCCGACCGTGACTTTGCCCTCGTAGGGCTCGCCGGTGCGGCCGTTGTACAGCTGGGCGGTGCCCGCGGCGCGAGCGCCCGGGCGGGCGTCCAAGTCCAGCCCGAGGTCGATCCCGCGGTCCTCGTTCTCCTGCTGCCAGGAGACGAGAGCGTGGTCGACGTCCTCGACGGTGGCCCCGTCGAAGACCTGGGTCGCGACGTAGACGCGACCGTCGCCGTCGGAGTGGGCCTGCTTGTAGGCCTCGGAGCCGTCGTCGTACCAGCCGTTCGCCGCGACCCACCCGAGGTGGGTCTCGAGGATCTGGCCGATGTTCATCCGGCTCGGCACGCCGAGCGGGTTGAGGATGACGTCGACGGGGGTCCCGTCGGCCAGATGCGGCATGTCCTCCTCGGGCACGATCTTCGAGATCACACCCTTGTTCCCGTGGCGGCCGGCGAGCTTGTCGCCCTCGGCGATCTTGCGCTTGGTCGCGACGTAGACGCGGACCAGGTCGTTGACGCCGGGCGGCAGGTCGTCGCCGGCGTCGCGGCTGAAGGTGAGGACGTCGATCACGACCCCGCCCTCGCCGTGCGGCACCTTCAGCGAGGTGTCGCGGACCTCGCGCGCCTTCTCCTTGAAGATCGCGCGGATCAGCTTCTCCTCGGCGGTCAGCTCGGTCTCGCCCTTCGGCGTCACCTTGCCGACCAGGAGGTCGCCGGAGACGACCTCGGCGCCGACGCGGACGATGCCCTTCTCGTCGAGGTTGCGAAGACTCTCCTCGGAACGGTTGGGGATGTCCCGGGTGATCTCCTCGTCGCCGAGCTTGGTCGTGCGGGCGTCGATCTCGTACTCCTCGATGTGGATCGAGGTGAGTTCGTCGTCCTTGACCAGGCGCTGAGAGAGGATGATCGCGTCCTCGAAGTTGTAGCCCTCCCAGGACATGAAGGCGACCAGGCAGTTCTTCCCGAGGGCGATCTCGCCGCTGCCGGTGGAGGAGCCGTCGGCGAGCACGTCGCCCTCCTTCACCTGCTGGCCGGTCTTGACGATCGGCCGCTGGTGGATGATCGTGCCCTGGTTCGAGCGCATGAACTTGTGCAGCGGGTACTCGTCTTTCTTCGAGCCGCTGGAGACGACGATCCGCTCGGCGTCGACGAAGGTGACTTCGCCCGCGCTCTCGGCGAGGACCACATCGCCGGTGTCGACGGCGGCGCGCCGCTCCATCCCGGTTCCGATCAGCGGCGGGTCGGGCTTCAACAGCGGCACCGCCTGGCGCTGCATGTTCGAGCCCATCAACGCGCGGTTGGCGTCGTCGTGCTCGAGGAACGGGATCAGCGAGGTGGCCACCGACCAGATCTGGGACGGCGAGACGTCCATCAGGTCGACTTCCTTGGGGGTGGCGCTCGCGTACTCCTGCTCGCCGGCCCGGACCAGCACCTGCGGCCCCTTGAGCTTGCCGGTTTTCGCGTCGTACTCCGAGTTCGCCTGGGCGATGACCTTGTCCTCGTCCTGGGTCGCGTCGAAGTGGACGATCTCCTCGGTGACGACGCCGTCCTTGACCACCCGGTAGGGGGTGGTGACGAAGCCGTGCTCGGAGATCTGGGCGTAACTGGCCAGCGAACCGATCAGGCCGATGTTCGGTCCCTCCGGGGTCTCGATCGGGCACATCCGGCCGTAGTGGGTCGGGTGCACGTCGCGGACCTCGATCGGTGCCCGCTCACGGGTCAGACCGCCGGCGCCGAGCGCCGAGAGCCGACGCCTGTGGGTGAGGCCGGAGAGGCTGTTGGTCTGGTCCATGAACTGCGATAGCTGCGAGGAGCCGAAGAACTCCTTCATCGCCGCCACGACCGGGCGGATGTTGATGATCGTCTGCGGCGTGATCGCGTCCGAGTCCTCGGTGGTGAGACGCTCGCGGACGACGCGCTCCATCCGGTAGAGGCCGATCCGGAAAGCCTCCTGGATCAGCTCGCCGACGGTGCGCAGGCGGCGGTTGCCGAAGTGCTCGTACTCGTCGAGGTGGTCGTAGACCTGCTCGCGCGGATAGGTGATTGCCTCCGCGGCATAGTCTTTGATCGGGTTCTCCTCGTCGATCTCCTCGGGGATGCCGAGCAGCTTCGGGAGGGTGACCAGCTCCTTGACCAGGGCGATGATGTCGTCGTGGGTCAGGACCCGCGTCTCGAGATCGATGTCGAGGTCGAGGCGGGCGTTGAGCTTGTAACGGCCGACCCGGGTGAGGTCGTAGCGCTTGGGGTCGAAGAAGAGCTGCTCGAGCAGCGCTTTGGCGGCGTCGACCGAGGGCGGCTCGCCCGGACGCTGCTTTTTGAACAGCTCGATCAGGGCGCCCTCTTCGGTCCGGGTCGCCTCGGTATCCGCCTCGATCGTGTGGCGGAGGTAGACCGAGTTGTCGAACATGTCGAGGAGCTGCTGGTCCTCGACATAGCCCATCGCGCGCAGCAGGACCGTGACCGGCAGTTTCCGCTTACGGTCGATGCGGACGAAGACTTTGCCTTTTTTGTCGACTTCGAGCTCCAGCCAGGAGCCGCGGGCAGGCATCAGGTTGGCGATGAAGACCTGCTTTTCGGGGTCCTTCGGCGCCATCACGTAGGCGCCCGGGGAGCGGACCAGCTGCGTGACGACGACGCGCTCGGTGCCGTTGATGATGAAGGTCCCGCGCTCGGTCATCCACGGGAAGTCGCCCATGAAGACGGCCTGCTCGCGGATCTCGCCGGTCTCCTTGTTCTGGAAGGCGACCGTCGCGGTCAGCGGCCGCGAGTAGGTCATGTCCTTCTCGCGACACTCCTCGATCGTGTGCGGCGGCTCCTCGAACTTGAAGTCGCCGAAGACGATTTGGAGGTTCCCCGTGTAGTCCTCGATCGGGGATATGTCGTTGATCGTCTCCCGCAGCCCACCGCTCTTCGGATCCGTCAGTTCCTCGAAGGAACGTCGCTGGATGTCGATCAGGTGTGGGACCTCGAGAGGGTTGTCTAGGCGGGAAAAGCTCCTACGGGTTACGGGGGCAGCGTTGGAACGTGCCAAAGTCGGCGACTCCTCGGACGGTCAGAGGGACGTGGATACAGCGCAAATATGGGCAGGGGCACTCAAAAGGCGCGCGACCGCGGAAAATAACATACGGCCGCACGCGGCCTCGAGCTTGGCTCCCTGAGCGGGATTGCGCGGGGCGGGATCGAGCCTAGGCGAGCTCGACCGTCGCGCCCGCCTCCTCCAGCTCGGCTTTGAGTTTGTCGGCCTCGTCGCGTTCGACGCCCTCTTTGATGGCTTTCGGAGCGTCGTCGACGAGCGCCTTGGCCTCTTTCAGGCCGAGACCGGTCGCCGAGCGAACCACCTTGATGACGGGGACTTTCTGTCCGCCGACCTCTTTGAGGATGACGTCCACGGTCGAGGACTCTTCGCCGCCGCCCTCGTCGCCGTCGCCACCGCCGCCGGCAGCAGCCGGCGCAGCGGCCGCTACGGCCGTCGCGGAAACGCCGAACTCCTCCTCGAGCGCTTTGATCCGCTCGGAGAGCTCGAGCACCGAGATGCTTTTCAGCTCCTCGATCCAGTCCTCGGTTGAAGTTTTGGTTGCCATCTGTCGCTACCCCTCTTCCTCGTTTGAATCTTCATCTGAAGTCGTGTCATCGGAAGCCTCCGCCACCGGAGCCTCCTCGGCTTTCTCCTCCTCGGCGGGAGCCTCCTCGGCAGCGGGCGGCTCCTCGGCAGCGGGCGGAGCCTCTCCACTCACCAACCCTTTTTCGGCGATCTGGCCGAGCTGCAGCGCCAGCCCCTGGATCATCGATCCGAGGCCGCGCACCAGACCGGTGATCGGGCTGGCGACGACGCCGGCCAGCTGGCCGTTGAGCACTTCGCGGCCGGGCAGCTTGGCGATCGATTTGAAGGCGACTTCGTCGAGCGTGGTCGCCTCCATGAAGCCGCCCTTGAAGGTGAGCACGTCGTGCTCTTTGTTGAAGGTCGTGATCGCCTTCGCGGCCTGGGCGGTGTCGCCGCGGACGAAGGTGAGAGCGGTCGGGCCCTGCAGCAGCGCGGCCAGTCGTTCCTCGCCGGCCTGGTCGGCGGCGATTTTCGTCAAGCGGTTCTTGACGACTCGGAAGCTGGCGTCGGCTTCGCGCAGTTTGGAGCGCAGCTCGGCGGCCTGGGAGACGCTGATGCCGCGGTAGTCGACAGCGAAAATCGCCTCAGATCCCTCGATCTCGGCGACGATCTCTTTTATGGCTGCTGACTTTTCCTCGCGGTTCATTGTCTCACCTGCACTGGGCTTCCGGGCAACGCCCCGCCAGTGGTCTGGGGTTAGCGGCGACGCAGTTTAAGCGGTCGCCAGTTCCTCTGCGGTCTCCCCCGCGCCGGCGGCCTCGCGGTCGGCGGCTTTGCCGGAATCGACGCGGATACCGGGACCCATCGTCGTCGCCAACGTGGCGGAGATGACGTATTTGCCCTTGGCCGAGGAAGGCTTGGCACGGTTGATCTCGTCCATCACGGCCTGGTAGTTGTCGAGCAGCTTGTCCGCGTCGAAGCTGGCCTTGCCGATCGTCATGTGGACGATCGCCTGGCGGTCGGTGCGGTATTCGACTTTTCCCGACTTGGAATCGTTGACGGCTTTCTCGACGTCGTCGGTGACGGTCCCGACCTTCGGGTTCGGCATCAGACCCTGCGGACCCAGCACGCGGCCGAGCTGGCCGACGGATTTCATCATCTCCGGGGTCGAGATCGCGACTTCGAAGTCGGTCCATCCCTCCTGGACTTTCTCGACCAGCTCCTGGCCGCCGACGATGTCCGCTCCGGCGGCCTCCGCGTCGCGGGCCTGCTGGCCCTGGGCGAAGACGGCGACGGTGACGTCCTTGCCGAGCCCGTGCGGCAGCGCCAGCGTGCCGCGCAGCTGTTCGTCGGCGTGGCGGACGTTGACGCCGAGCAGGATGTGCAGCTCGACCGTCTCGTCGAACTTGGTGCTGGCGGTCTCCTTGATCAGCGCGATCGCCTCAGCCGGCGGGTAGGCGCGGTCGCGATCGACCTTGTCGTACTGGGCTCGGAATCGTTTGCCGTGGGCCATGGAATCTCCTAGGCGACGTCGACGCCCATCGAGCGGGCGGTGCCGGCGATGATCTTCTTCGCGGCGTCGATGTCGTTGGCGTTGAGGTCGGGCATCTTGCGTTCGGCGATCTCCTGGATCTGCGCATCGGAGATCGTGCCGACTTTGTTGACGTGGGGCTCGCCCGAGCCCTTCGAGATCCGGATCGCCTCCTTGATCAGGACGGCAGCCGGCGGCGTCTTGGTGATGAAAGTGAACGAGCGGTCCTCGTAGACCGTGATCTCGACCGGGATGATCGTCCCGCCTTCGCCCTGCGTCTGCGCGTTGAACGCTTTGCAGAAGTCCATGATGTTGACGCCGTGCTGACCCAGGGCGGGGCCGACCGGCGGCGCCGGGTTGGCGTTGCCTGCCTGGATCTGCAGCTTGATGAGGGTGAGGACTTTCTTGGCCATGAGCGGGTTCGGGAGGGTAGCGGTCTTTGCGACCTAGATCTTCTTGACCTGGTCGTAGCCGACCTCGACCGGGGTCTCCCGGCCGAAGATCGAGACCAGCACCTTGAGTTTCGCCGCGTCCTCGTTGATCTCGGCGATCTCGCCGGAGAAGTCCGAGAGCGGGCCGGAGATGACTTTGACCGATTCGCCGATCGCGAACTGCGCCTGGGTGCGGGGGCGCTCGGCGGTCTCGCGATGGAGCAGGCGGTCAACCTCGGGTTTGGAGAGCGGCACCGGTTTGTTGCGCGAGCCGACGAAGCCGGTGACGCCGGGGGTGTTCTTGACCAGGCCCCAGGCGTCGTCGGTCATCTCCATGTTGACGAGGACGTAGCCGGGCATCGTCCGTTTCTCGGTCTGGACTTTCTGCCCGTCCTTCATCTCGGAGACCTGCTCGGTGGGAACGACGACCTGCCGCACGTTGCGGTTCTGGCTCATCGTCTGCACCCGGTGCTCGAGGTTGTGCTTGACCTTGTTCTCGTGCCCGGAGTAGGTGTTGATCACGTACCAGCGATACATCTAAGAGCCTTTGTCTCGGGACCCTGGTTAGAGGATCTGCTTGATGAGCCAGCTGAATGCCGCGTCGAGAGCGCCGAGGTAAGCGGCCGCGACGGCGACGAAGAGGATGGTCACAGCGGTTGCCTGGATCAGCGTCTCGCGATCCGGCCACTGGACTTTCTTCAGCTCCTGCCAACAGGATATGAGGAAGCCGATGAAACCGGAGCGCTGCCGTTCGGCTTTCGCCTGTTTCTGTTTTTTCTCCAGCTGCTGGCGCTCGCGCCGCTTCTGCTCCTCGCGCTTGCGCTTTTCCGCGTCCTTCGCGGCCCGTTTCTCGGTCCGCTTGTCGCCGCGCGAGGGCTGCGGGTCCTCGGGGAGGCGCAGCGCCTCCTCGGATGCGCCGGCAGCGATGCCGCGCTCGCGCGCCTCGATCAGCGCCTCGTCGCCGGAGATCGGGACCTGCGTGTCGTGCTGAGCCTGGGTCGGGCTCTCGTGCCCGCCGGAGCGTTTCTGCTCCTCAGCCTCCCGAGCCCGGCGCTCGGCCTTGCGCTGTGCGCGGGTCTTGGCCATTTGGAGCTACCGGGTCTCCTTATGAGGGGTGTGGTGACCACACCAGCGGCAGAACTTGCGCATCTCGATGCGATCCGGCGAGTTCCGCCGGGACTTGTTGGTCTGGTAATTCCGTCGCTTGCACTCTTCGCAAGCCATCGTCACCGCGATGCGGACATCTCCGCGAGCCATCTTCTCCCTCGTTCCGTGTGCCAGAGGTAGTCGTTACAGAAGAAAAACCCCGGGCCGAGGCGCGAGGCTGCGCGAAGGATAGCGCCCTGCGGAGGCTGAGGACTGGTTGACGCCGACCATTCAGGTAGTGATACACACGCTCTACCCAATTCTTTGTAAAGTCGTTTTGCACGTAATCGAACCGGGCAGTCGGGAGTCACGGTGCCAGAGGCGATGGAGAGCGGCGGGCTCTACGACAGAGACAGCTTCGTGGAAGCGATCGAAGAGCGAATCCTCGACCCGTTCTATCGCGGCCGGCCGGGGGCGCTGCTGCTGCTCGACATCGACGCCTTCCACCTCGTCAACGACTCGCTCGGCCACGAGGCAGGCGACCGGCTGCTGAACACGGTCGCGGCGACCATGCGGGCCGAGTCGCGGGCCGACGACCTACCGGCGCGGATCTGCGCCGACGAATTCGGCCTGCTGCTGCCGCGCGCGACCCCGCCCCAGGCGATGGCTAGCGCCGAGCGGCTGATCGCCCTGGTGCGCGAGCGGGGCAAGCCGGCGGTCGGCGCCAGCGTCGGGATCGCCACCTTCGGCGGGACCGGCGAGGAAGTCACCGCCGAAGGACTGATGATCACCGCCGACATCGCCCTCTGCGAAGCGAAGGAGGCGGGCGGCGGGCGCGCCGTCGACGCGGCCAGCGGCCCGAACCTGAAACTGACCTGGGCCGACCGCATCCGGGAGGCGATCGACGGGCAGCGGATCGTCGTCTACGCCCAGCCGATCTTCGACCTGCGCAAGGAGTGCGTCGCACGCGAGGAGCTGTTGGTGCGGATGCTCGACGACAACGACGACGTCATCCCGCCGTCCTCCTTCCTCCCCACCGCCGAGCAGCTCGGGCTGATCACCGAGATCGACCGGCTGGTGCTCTCGAAGGCGATCGATCTGGCCGGCCGCTCGCAACCGATCGCCGTCAACGTCAGCGGCGCCTCCCTCTCGGACCCGCGGCTGATCGCCGACGTCCGCGCCGCGATCGCCGACGGCCTGAACCCCGCCTGGCTCGACTTCGAGATCACCGAGACGGCGGCAATCTCCAACATGAGCCACGCCCGTGCCTTCGCCCACGCGGTCACCGAGCTGGGCTGCGGCCTCGGCCTCGACGACTTCGGCACCGGCTTCAGTTCCTTCAGCTACCTGAAGGAACTCCCGATCCAGCACCTGAAGATCGATGTCGAGTTCATCCGCGAGCTGCCCTCCTCCCCCACCGACCAGCGGCTCGTGCAGGCGCTGGTCCAGTTCGCCAAGGCCTTCGGCCAGGAGACGGTCGCCGAGGGGATCGAGAACTCCGAGACCCTGGCCCTGGTCCGGGCCTACGGGATCGACTACGCCCAGGGCTTCCACATCGGCGAACCGGCGCTGGTCGACGGCGGCCGCACCGCCGCCGCGGTCTGAAGCTCACAGCCTCCGGACAGTGCTCGTCACTGGATCCGTCCCGTCGACCGCAGCGTCAGCCCCACCAGCCGCGAGACCACCATCGCCACATAGCCGAGCCCCGCGAGCTGCTCGATCATCACGAGGCTGCGCGCGAACGGCTTGACCGGCACGACGTCGCTGAGGCCCGTGCTGGTGAGCGTGGTGAAGCTCAGGAACAGCAGCTCCATCCAGGTGCGCACGTCGAGCGGATCGACGGCCGCCGTGAAGCTGTGGGGCTCGATCGCCTGGCAGACGACGTACGTATAGGCAAACGCCCAGGCCACGAGGGTGAAGGTTGCGCCGACCGCGTAGAGCTCGTCGCGCGTGATCTCGTGGTCCTCGAGCATGTAGAACAGCAGCGCGCCGCCCGCGTAGAAGTAGAGGACGGCCTCGAAGGCCGACGAGTACGGCAGCAGCGCGTCGTCGCCGGTGACCGCCTGCACGAGCAGCAGCACGGTCGCCGGCAGCGCCAGCAGCACGCTCACCCACGTCAGCGCCGGGGAGCTGCGCACCGCGAGCACGACGAGGCCGAGGATCGCGATGCCGAACACGCTGAAGATCGCGCGGCCGGCGGCGCCCTCTTCGAGGAACGGATAGATGAGGATGGCCGCCAATTGGGCGGCCAGGAGGACGGCCGAGGGCTGGCGCTTCGCGAACTCCCGCACGGCGCCCTCTTCGCCGCCCTTGCGACGACCCCTACCCAGCGAGCACGCTGGCGAAGTCCTACAGCCCCAGGGTTTTGGCGATGATGCCGCGCTGGATCTCGGAGGTGCCGCCGTAGATCGTCGAGACCAGGGAGGTGCGGACGAGGCGCTCCATGTCGTACTCGGAGGAGTAGCCGTAGCCGCCCATCATCTGCATCCCCTCCAGCGTGGTTCGCTTGGCGACCTCGGTGACGAAGAGCTTCACCATCGAGGCCTCCTGGGGCAGCATCCGGTCGGGGTCCTCGTCGACCATCGAGGCGACCCAGTGGGTCATCAGGCGGGCTGCCCGGAGGTCGGTGGCGAGGTCGGCGATGCGGTGCTGGAGGGCCTGGAAGGAGCCGATCGGCCGATCGAACTGGCGGCGCTCCTTGACGTAGAGCAGGAGGTCGTCGAAGGCGCGCTGGGCGATCCCCAGCATCGTCGCGGCGAGAATAAGGCGCTCGACGTTGAGCCCGGCCATCAGCTGCATCCAGGCCTGGTCGACCTCGCCGAGGACCGCGTCGGCGGGGACGGCGCAGTCGGTGAAGTAGAGGTGGTTGGTCTCCCGCCCGCCCATCGTCTCGATCGGGACGACCTCCATCCCCTCGACCTCGCGCGGAACCCAGATCATCGTCATCCCCTGGTGCTTGCTGCCGCTGTTGTCGGTGCGGCAGACGACGAGCACGTGGTCGGCGATATGGGCATTGGAGCAGAAGACCTTCTGGCCGTTGATCACGAAGCCGTCGTCGACCGCCTCGGCCTTGCAGGAGAGGGCGCCGACGTCCGAGCCGGCCTCGGGCTCGGTCATCGCGATCGCCTCGACCGAGCCGGAGGCGATCCCGCCGAGGATCTCTTCCTTCTGGGGCTCGGTGCCGAAACGCTCGGTGGCGCCGGCGACGATCAGCGTCGTCGCGTACCCACCAATCGGAGCCAGGCCGCGCGAGGTCTCCTCCATGAACAGGCAGGCGTCCAGCATCGAGCCGCCGGAGCCGCCGTATTTCTCGTCGATCGTGACCCCGAGCCAGCCAACCTCCGCCATCTGCTTGTAAACCTCGAAGTTGTGGTGCTCGCGGTAGCCGTCGGTCAGGCGCTCGCGCTGATCGGGCGTCCCGCACTCGCGGTCGCAGAAGTCGCGAATCGCGTCGACGAAGTCCTTCTGCTCGTCGGAGAGGGCGAAGTCCACGGCGGGCAGCCTACAGCCGCTCGGAGGTGTTTGGGTGACTGGCGAGCAGAGATTCGGCGCTCGACGACGAACTTCGCATTGGCGGCAACAAAGGCCGCAGCAGCCTCGTCGAGCTTAGGCTCGGGTGGAGCCACCGCCCCGCTCCACCGCTCGCAGAAGGGCAACAGCCTGGGCTGAAAGGTCTTGGCCTCGGCGCAGCAGTTGGCCGATGGGCGTATCGGGAGCGGGCGTCAGGGCGCGTCGCTTCTCGCTGGCCAAACGGGCCCACTCCGCATCGTGGCCGGGCTCCATGAGGGTTTTGCGCGGGGAGGAAGGCATCGGCACGAATGGTACGGCAGATGACCCAAGAATCAGCGGTGCGGAAGCCTGGCGAACTAGCCAGAGAAGCCCGGAACGAGACTCGAACTCGTGACCCCTTCCTTACCATGGAAGTGCTCTACCAACTGAGCTATCCGGGCGGGTCGGCCCCCCTGGGAAGCCGTACGCTCAGGACGATTCTAGACGGTGGCCGCCGATCAGCGACGTCCCCAGGGCATCGCCACCGCGAGTTTCCAGGCCCCCTCCAGCTGGCGCATCACCATCGTCGGCGTCAGCGTCCTCGAAAACGGCGTGCCCTCCGAGCCGGCGGAGGTGACCTGCCAGCGCTCGGTGCCCAGCGCCACTTCGCCGGCGAGGACGATCGAGCTCTCCTGGACCTCGATCCGCGAGCCGGCGACGATCAGCTGGTGGAGGATCGGCTTGATCTCCTCCCTGCCCCGCACCGCGGTGGCGTCGGGGGTGATCAAGCAGGCGTCTTTGGCGAAGCAGTGCGCCGCGGCATCCAGGTCGCCGCGGCTGATCGAAGCGGCCAGCGCCCGCGTGCTCTCACGAGGGGTGCGGGCGCCCTCTATCACGGCCATCGCCGTCTAGATGAACTTCGAAGGCTGGAAGCGGCAGTAGCGGAATTCGTACTCGAGCACCTGGTTGTTGGCCTGCCGGGCGGTGCTGATCAGCCGCACCACCATCTTCTGGGCGGCGGTGGCTTCGTCCTTGTGGAGCTTCGCGGCGATCGTTTCGAACAGCTGCGCCTCGGTCTTCGCGTAACCGAGCCATTTCGTCAGTTTGGCGGCGTCTTCGGCCGGTTTCGGGACCGCGGCGAGCTGGACGCGCGTCTTCTTCAAGGCCTTGGCCGCAGCGCTGAACTGCTTGGCCGCGGCGTCGTACTTCCCCGTCTTCACTTTCTGCCGGACACCCGCGAGGATCTTTTCGTTGGCTTCCGTGTTCGCCTTGCAGATCGGTTCGACCTGATCCCTGTATTCCCCGCGTTCCGTATCGGTCGTCGCGCTCGCCGGTACCGCCGCCAGCAGTGCAGCCAAGGCCACCAACGACAAAATCAACTTCTTCCCGGACATCCGCGCCTCCCTCGAGTTCATAACGGGCTCGCTTCCTCTAACCCTTCTTCAGTCCCCGCGGTTCGGTCCCCGGCCAATCCACGGCGGTAATCATAGGGTTTGTCTGTTGGGGAGAGATTGAGTTCGCCGGAGGGCGGCGATCGGTAGCTTCTCCCGCGTGCGCCGACCCCAGCACCGCCTGCTTCTCGCCGTGGCTTTCGTCATCGCATCGATCGCCGCTGGCTGCGGAAGCTCGGAGGACGCTTCCCGCTCGGCGCCGGCGGCAACCGAGTTCCCCTCCGCCAAGGGCAAAACCATCGGCAGCCTGCTGCACCGCTCGGGGGCGAAGCCTTCGAAGCTGGTGATCGCCCCGGCGGCGCAGACGTTCGATCTCGGCGAGAACCGCTACCCGTTCGGCGTCTTCACCCTCGGCAACGAACAGGTGAGCGATGCCGACGTGGCCCTCTACTTCGCCAAGGACGCCGACGGCCCGGTGACCGGTCCCCTGCCCGCCCGGGTCACCTCGCTGGAGACCAAGCCGGCCTACCGGGCGAGCGGCGCCGGCGCGCCGGGGGAGGCGACCACGGTGTACGTCGTGCCCGAGGTCGACTTCGACGCCAAGGGTCCCTGGCTGGCGCTCGCGATGCTGAAGGGCGAGAACGGCCTGGAAGCGACGCGGGTGACGTCGCCGCCCGTCGTCGGCGAGTTCCCCCGGATCCCGAAGGCCGGCGAGAAGGCTCCGGTGATCCACACCCCGACCGCAAGCGAGGTGGGCGGCGACGTGGCGAAAATCGACACCCGCGTCCCGCCCGACCAGATGCACGAGGTCGACTTCGCCGACGCGGTCGGCAAGAAGCCGATCGTGCTCGTCTTCGCCACCCCCGCCCTCTGCCAGAGCCGGGTCTGCGGCCCGGTCGTCGACGTCGCCCAGCAGGTCGCCGACTCCTACGACGGCAAGGCCGACTTCATCCACATGGAGATCTGGAACGACAACGAAATCGCCGAGGGCCCGCGACCCCAGGTGCAGGCCTACAACCTCGAATCCGAGCCCTGGACGTTCCTGATCGACGAGAACGGGACCGTCCGCGACCGCATCGAGGGCGCCTTTGGCGTGTCTGAACTCGAAGAAGCGATGCGGAAGATCATTCCTGGCTGAGTGGCCAGGGCTCCGCTACGCTTGAGCCGTCGGGATTAGGGGCCCGGCCGGCAGCACCCGCTGGGAGGCAGGGTCGAACGCAAACGACGCTGCAAGGAGCGATATGAAGCACAGGCTGGCAGTCCCCCTTCTCGTCCTCGGACTATGCGCGATGCTCGGCGCCCTGGCCGCCCCGGCAGTTGCCGGCAAGAACAGCGGGCAGAAGAGGGAGCAGGCGAAGGCGAGGACGTTCGAAGTCTGCAAGCACGGCTGCCGGTACCGGACGATCCAGAAGGCGGTCGACGCCGCCGGCTCGTTCATGGGGAAGAAGGGCAACCGCAAGGTGAAGGTCACCGTTGCGGTGCGGCCCGGCAAATACGTCGAAGGGGTCGTCCTCGACGGCACCCTGCGCAAGAAGAGCTTCGACGACCTGACGATCAAGGGCACGAAGAAGGACCGAAAGAAGGTCGTGCTCGAGGGCAAGAACGCGAAGGGTGAGCTGGGTGCCGCCCAGAACGGGATCGAGGCGATCAGCGTCGACGGGCTCGTGCTGGAAAACATGTGGGCCCGCAACTACCAGTCGAACGGCTTCTTCATCCACGCCTCGGCCGAAGGCGGCCAGCGCTGCGACGGCTACAGGATGGACAACCTGCTGGCCTCGGCCAACCGCTCCTACGGCCTGTTCGCGAAGTACTGCTACGGCGGCAAGATGATCGACTCGGCCGGGTACCACCACGGCGACTCCGCCTTCTACGTCGGCGAAACGCCGTGCGACTCGAAGACCTGGACCAACCACGGCACCGCGCCACCGCCGGCCCCCTGCCAGAAGAAGCCGAAATGGACGCTGCTGAAGAACCTGCGCAGCTACGAAAACGTCCTCGGCTACTCGGGGACGAACTCCAAGTACGTGAAGATCGTCGACTCGGCCTTCTACGACAACGGCGCCGGCATCGTCCCCAACACGCTCGACAGCGAGGGGTTCGAGCCGAACGGCTGGAACGTATTCGAAGACAACGACGTGTTCTGGAACAACTACGACTACTTCCTTGCCGGCTCGAAATTCCACACCGTCTCCGGCGGTCTCGGCCAGGTCGGCGGGGCGGCCGTCAACTACCCGACGGGGGTCGGGATCGTCCTCTACGGCGGCGCCAACAACGTCGTCCAGCACAACAACGTCTTCGGCAACTACAAGTGGGGCATCGCCTCCTTCTCGGGGCCGGGTGAAATCTTTGTCGCCAACGAGGGGGACGACGCGAAAAGCATCAACAACAAGATCGTCGAAAACGTGATGGGTCGCGAAGGCGCCGACCCGAACGGCGAATTCGACTTCTGGAACGACGCCACCGGCGGCGGCAACTGCTGGGGCGCCAACAGCCCCGGGAGCTTCGCGCCCGGCAACGGCAAAGTGCCGCTGGCTGAGATCTACCCGCCCTGCCCGCAGACCGAAGCCCTCGCCGACCAGGTCCGCAGCCTCGACATCGAAGCCGGCCTGCAGGTGAACCTGGCGGAGACGAGCGACCCGCGCACGATCCTCGGCTACGCGACCTCGAATCCGCCGCAGAACCAGGAGTGCACCTGGGTCCGGCGCGTCGCCGCCCATCCGGCGTTCGAGAAATTCAAGCCGGTCGAGGTGGCGCCGCTGCCCGGGGAGCTGAGCTGCGGATGAGGCGCACGAGGAAGCTCCGCGCGCTGGTCGTCGTCTCCTGCGTCGCCGCGGTCGCCCTGCTCGGGGTGAACGCCGCCGCGGCGCAGGCGCCGAAGAAGCCGCCGGTCAAGGTAACCGTCAACGACTTCTACTTCGCGCCGACCTCGGTCTCGGTCAAGAAGGGGCGGGCGGTGAAGTGGATCTGGTCGACCTACAACACCTATCCCCACGACGTCCACCTGAAGAAGGGCCCGGCGAGCCTGAAGAACAAGTCGCGGTTCTCGACGACGACCACGGCGGTGACCGACGCGAGCTTCCAGAGGAGCTTCGAAGTCCCGGGGACCTACAAATTCATCTGCACGGTGCATCCCTCGGAAATGAGGATGACCGTGACCGTCGAGCGGTAGCGCCGTGGGACCGGACCCGATCGACCGGCGAGGGTTCCTGGCCCTCTCCGGCGGCGCCCTGCTCTGCACGATCGCCGGCCAGGAGGTGGCGACCGACGAAGGCCAGATCGACGTCGAGGGCCTCTCTCGGCAGGTGCGGGTGCCGCCGCAGGTGACGGCGGCGGAGTGGCGGGGGGAGGATGCCGGGACGCGGCGGCTGGCCGCGCTGCCGGCCGGCGGCCAGACGCGCGAGTACTGGATCGCGGCCGAGCCGGTGCAGTGGGACGTCGTCCCCACCCACCGCGACCAGATGATGGCCCAGAAGGTGAAAGGCAGAACGAAGTTTGGCGCCTACGGCTACCGGCTCTACTCGGCGGGTTTCGCGAGCCCGCTCGGCAGGGCGACGGTGCCGGGGCCGCTGATCGAGGCCGAAGTCGGCGACACCGTCGTCGTCCACTTCCGCAACAAGCTGGGGGCGCCGGTGACGATCCACCCGCACGGGATCTTCTACGCCAACGAGATGGACGGCGCCTACAAGGGCAAGTGGACCGACCCCGGCGGCTTCGTGCAGCGCAACCGCACCTTCACCTACGTCTGGGAGGCGCACGAAGGAACCGAGGGGACCTGGCTCTACCACGACCACGGGCCGATGGACCCGCTGCCCGTGTTCAAGGGGCTGTTCGGGCCGCTGGTGATCCGCAAGCGCGGCGAAGCGCGCCCTGACGCCGAGTTCTTCCTCGCCTTCCACACCTTCGACCCCTCGATCACCGGCCTGCGCGGCACCTATTACTGCGTCAACGGCAAGGCCTACGCCGGCAACACGCCGACCCTGGAAGCGCGGGTCGGACAGCGGGTCGCCTTCCACGTCTACGGGATCGACAACTTCTTCCACACCTTCCACCTGCACGGCCACCGCTGGAGCGAACCGGACGGGCGGATCGTCGACAACAGGACCTTCGGGCCGGCGGACTCGTTCTCCTTCGAGCTGGTCGAGGACAACCCCGGCCGCTGGTTCTACCACTGCCACGTCTTCCAGCACCTGCACCAGGGGATGAACGGTTGGTACCTCGTCTCCTAGCGGTCGCGACCGCGATCGCGCTCCTCCTCCCCGCCACCGCGAGTGCGGTCAACACCCGGGTCTCGATCGCCAACTACGCCTGGTCGCAACCACAGGTCCGCGTCGACCTCGGCGAGAAGGTGACCTGGGACTGGCTCGGGCCCGACCTGGCGCACTCGGTGACCGGGATCTCCGCCAACGACCTGCAGTGGGACTCGGACCCCGGCACCGATGCTCCCGCCCACCGCGCCGGCGACAGCTTCACCCTGCAGTTCGACCAGCCGGGCGAGTACTTCTTCCAGTGCAAGCTGCACGCGGCGGTGCGGGGCGAGGTGGTCGTCTCCGACGTCCCTGGCAATCCGAGTTCGGACCCGGGTCCCCAGCCGCCGCTCAACCTCGACCTGAAGGCGTCGACGCTGGGGTCGCTCTCGATGCCCAAGCGGCAGACCAACGGCCACGGCGGGCTCGGCTTCAGCGTCCAGATCTCGGAGCGCGGCTCACTCGACGCCGAGTACTACCGCTTCAACTCGAAGGGGAGGCGCGTCTACAACGGCTTCGACACCTGGAAGGCGTTCATCGGCATCAACCGCCTGCGCCTGGGGGCGCGGGGGAAGCACTTCCGGGCGCGGCCGGGGCGCTACCTGGCGGTGCTGCGGGCAACCGACGAAGCGGCGAACGAGTCGAAGCCGCTGCGCAAGCGCTTTTCGATTGCCCAATAGTCGGTTCTGTTCCGGAACTTGAGAGTATTTGGCCGGATGGGGCTCCGGACGGAAGGCACGCGTGTTCGAGCGATTCACTGAGCGGGCGCGCCAGGTCGTCGTCCTCGCGCAGGAGGAGGCGCGCATCGCCAACACTGGCTTCATAGACAGCCCGCACGTCCTTCTCGGTCTGATCCGGGAGGAGGATGGAACGGCTGCGCAGGCGTTGGCGAGCAGTGGAGTCACGCTCGAGGCGGCACAGCTGGCGGTTCGCAAGCGCCTCCCGGGAGAGGCAGAGCCGTCGGTCGGCCAGATCCCTTTCACCAAGAGCGCCAAGGCACTCTTGGAGGGAACTCTGCGGGAAGCCCTCTCTTTGGGTAACAACTACATCGGCACCGAACACATCCTGCTCGCTGCGATCGCCCATGACGACGGCTCCTGCGAAGCGATCCTCGAGGATCTCGGCGTCGATCCGGACGAGGTCGGTGGGAACGTCCTGAACCTCATGGAAGTTTCGGACTCCGACATCCAGACCTGGCGCCGGTCCAGGGTGAGGAGGCGAGCCAAACGCCTCAATAAAGCGATGGAAACGCCGGAGTCCAAGGAGACGGACACCCCTGAAGCGCCCGAAGAAACCGGGGAGTTCGAAGCGATCGAGGCAATCCCCACCCACCAGGATCGCCCCGCAACCGAGGACGAGCTGGGACGGGGGCGGCTGGCCGAGGTTCTGGCCGAGCGCATGCGGCGAGTGCGCGGAGAGGACACCGAAGCGGCGGCCAAAACGCGGCGAGATCGCCGACGGAAGCGACGTGCCGACGGCCTCGCCGCGCGCGAGGCCGGCAGCTTCATGGTTCACATCCACGCCCCATGGGGAGCGGGCAAGTCGTCGTTGCTGAACTTTCTTGCCTCGGATCTGCGGAACCGCCGGGAGTCGCAGACAAGACAAGGATGGCGGCGGATCCGCGACCTGCTCCAGCGGGGTCGCCCCAAAGATCCGCAGCTGTCGCAATGGATCGTGGTCGAGTTCAACGCCTGGGAGCACCAGCGACTGACGCCCCCATGGTGGTGGCTGCTGGCCGCCGTCCAGCGCTCTTGTCATAGAGAGCTGTGGCGGAGCGACCGTCGACAGTGGTTCAAGTTCTGGCTCCGTGACTTCGGCTGGCGCCTCTGGAACGTGCGGGCGTCCTGCTTCGCGTTGGCACTGATCGGAGGAGTTCTGGCGTTGGCCTGGCGCGCGGACTGGTTCGGTCTCGAAGTCAGCTCACTGTCTGCGCTGCAGGCGGTTTTTCTCACGGTCGGTTCAGCAATCACGCTGGCGGCAACCCTGCTCGGCATCGCCTCCGCCACCGGCCGCTGGCTTGCAATCGGGACCGCGGAAGGCGCCAACAGGTTCCTGCGTCGAGCCCACGATCCGCTCGGCGTCTACAGACGTCGCTTCAGCTGGCTGGTGCGCTCCAGCGACCATCCGATCACCGTGTTCATAGACGACCTCGATCGCTGTCGGCCCGAATATGTCATCGAGCTGCTCGAGGGGATACAGACCTTGTTTGTAGACGAGCCGGTCGCCTATGTTGTCGCCGCAGATCGAAACTGGCTCTGTCGGAGTTTTGCCCACGGTTATTCGGAGTTCGAAGAGACCGTGGGGGATCTGGCGCGGCCGATCGGGTTTCTCTTTTTGGAGAAGACCTTCCAGATCTCGACCGAGATCCCCCCGCTCACCAGCCGCGACCGCGAGCGTTATTGGTCAACCCTCCTGCGCGGCGGCGAGGCCGACGGCGTGCCCGACCCGGGGCCCGCCGCGAAACCGGCCACCGATGCTTTCGCCGACACCACGACGCAAGGAGATGTGGAAGACCGTATCGGCGCCCTGATCAGTTCTGGGATCGACGGCGAGGAGGTGCTGGCTGCTGCGATGCGACGCCTCAACGCACCGGACATGCAAGAGCAGCTCGACAAGCTCCTCGCCGAGTTCGCGCCCCTGATCGAGAACAATCCGCGATCGATGAAGCGTCTGATGAATGCGTACGGAATCGAGCGGGATCGCCTGCTTCGAGACGGTCGCCTGCTGAGCAAGCAGGAGCGTCGTCAGCTCGTTCTCCTCACCATCCTTCGCTTACGTTGGCCCTTGCTGGCCGACCACCTCAGGGAGTGCCCAGGCGATGCGTCATTTCTCCTCGATGGGAGCGGCGTATCGGAGGAGCATGCCTTCAAGGACCTTTTCGATGACGGCGAGGTTCTCAGCCTCTTCGACGGCTCGATCGTGCAGGAGCGGCTGAACGCTGAACTGATCACCGAGTTTCCGCCCGAGCGCTGATCTGCCCGCTCGTGCTCGGAAGCCCTGCTAGCGGCTGCGGCGGCGCCGCTTGCCGGCTGGCTTGGCGGCGTTGCGGAGAGTGCGTTCGCCGGCTTTCTCGGTCGACTCCCCCATCGAGATCTGGAACATCGCCAGCAGCGCGTCGGAGGCGAGCGGACGCATCCGGTCCAGGGCCTCGCGCACCTTCGGCCAGTCCTCCTCGGGCCGCCCCGCCTTGTCGAACGGCTCCCAGATCTCGCGCACGAAGAGCTCGACGAAGGTCCGGGAGACCTTCTCCGAGGCGCGGCGCAGCGACTCCGCCGTCTCCACCGCCGCCTGCGGCGAGACGCCGAGCTCGACCAGGGCGGTGCCGGCGCGCTGCAGGCGGGGGCTGATCACCTCGACCTTGCCATCGGGAAGCTGGCGCAGGATGCCGAGCTTTTCGGTGCGGGCGAGGAGCTTGGGATCGAAGCGCTCGACCCCCCAGGCGGCGGCGAGCTCGTCGGTGTCGAAAATTTCCGGCGTCTCGTCCTCGAAGGGAGCGCGAACGGCGCGGGCGAAGTCGACCATCTCGCGGGAGGAACCCTCGCTGCTCTCGAGCACGCGGCGGATCGCCTCGAGGTTGAGGCCCTCGGCCTGCATTTCCTGAGTCAGCTCGATTCGCGCGACGTGGCCCTCGTTGTAGTAGCCGGTGCGCCCGTGGACCTCGGGCGGCGGCAACAGGCCACGCGTCTGGTGCGCGCGGATGTTGCGGATCGTCATTCCCGTCCGCCGCGCCAGTTCCCCGATCGTCATCTTGCCGTCGGGCTTGGCCTTCTGCCCTTTACGGCTGCTCATCGGCCCATGGTAAGCGGGAACCGCTGCCCGTTCATCCTCTTCGCCGCATCCGAGCAGAGAAATGCGATGCCGTCGGCGATGTCCTCGGCCGGGGTGAAGGTCGGGAACTCCCCGTCGGGCTCCTCCTCGCGCATCCGCGGGGTGAGAATCGCGTCGACGACGAGGATGTTGGCGGTCGCGGCGGAGCCTTCGAAGCCATCGGCGAGGGCGAGGGTCCAGGCCTCGGCGGCCGCCTTCGCGGCGGCGTAGGAGGCGTTGGTGGCGGTCGGTGCCTGCGCCTGCTTGGAGGAGACGAGGACGAACCGGCCATGGGGGCTGGCGGCGAGTTGGTCGTGGAAGGCGCGGGTGGTGTGCTGGACGGTGCGGACGAGGAGGTCGTGCAGCAGCTCCCAGTCGCCGAGCGGCGCCTCCTGCAGCGGCTTCCCGCCGCGCCAGCCGCCGACCAGGTGGACGAGCCCGTCGACGCGCCCGAAGCGCTCGACGAGAGCCGCGCACCAGGTGCGGGCGGCGGCCTCGTCGAGGAGGTCGACCGCGCGGCCGTCCCACTGCTCCGGCGAAAGACCGAGGTCCGCGGCGAGGGCATCGAGCGCGCCCTGGTCGCGGCCGGCGCCGGCGACCGTGGCGCCCGCCGCGACGAGACGCTGCGCGACGAGCGGCCCAAGACCGCCGCCGACGCCAGCTATTGCGACCACGCGGCCGTCAAGCATGGAGTCATCCTCTCAGTGAGTGTCGCTTTTGTACGGCATAGCCGTACAAAGTCGACACTGGGCTCGATGGCTATGGGGGAGACAGGATTCGAACCTGTGTAGGCAGAGCCAATGCGTTTACAGCGCATCTCCTTTAACCACTCGGACACTCCCCCGAGTAGGAGCGAGATTCTACGGGAGGCGCGCCGCAGAAACGTGCCGCTAGCCTTCAGATACTTCGAGCCGGGCCTTCATACGCTCGTTGAAGGCGGTGAGCGCCGAGAAGGGGCGCATGAAGACGGTCAGCTCGCGGACGCGGCCCTCGTCGTCGAGCTCGAGGAAGTCGATGCCCTCCAGCTCGCGATCGCCGACGGTCGCCTTGAAGCGCAGGACCACGGTCCCGTCACTGGCCAGCTCGTCGGTGTAGGAGAAGTTCTCCAGCGTCGCCGCGACGTGGGTGAGGACGGCGGAGACGGTGTCGCGGCCTTCGAAGCCGCGGAAGAGGACCGGGCTGTGGAGGACGACGTCCTCGCGCAGCGTCTCCGCGAGCAGGTCGAGGTCCTTGCCCTCGGCTGCGAGGCGGAAGGGATGCGGGGCGGCCATCGCCTCCACTGTACCCCGATGAGATACTCGCGCCCATGCCAAGCGATCGTTTCTGGTCCAGGTTCTCGAACTCCCTCGGCGCCGCCGGGCTGCGGCGGGTCGGCAAACTGAACGCACCGATCTACCGGCTGACCGGCGGGCGGGTCGGCGGCAAGCTCGGCAAGGCGCCGATCCTGCTGCTCACCACCACCGGCCGCAAGTCGGGACAACAGCGGACGGCTCCCGTCCTCTACCTCGCCGACGGCGAGCGCTTCGTCGTCATCAACACCAACGCCGGCAACGAAAAGACGCCGGCCTGGTCGCTCAACCTGCGGGCCAACCCGGAGGCCGCAGTCGAGATCGGGCGCAAACTGGTTCCCGTCCGCGCCCGCCTCGCCGAGGGCGAGGAGCGCGCCGACCTCTGGCGCCGCCACATGCAGCAATACGAGGGCTGGGACTTCTACGAGTCGAAGCTGGACCGTGAGGTCGGCGTCTTCGTCTTGGAGCCGCGCTAGGACGCTTCTCGGAGCATCTGAGCCTCCGGCAGGCGCTTCAGTTTCTTCAGCGTGTTGTTCTCGATCTGGCGGATCCGCTCGCGGGTGACGCCGAAGGTGCGGCCGACTTCCTCCAGGGTGAGCGGCTCGGCGCCGGAGAGTCCGTAGCGAAGTTCGATCACCCGGCGCTCGCGGTCGGGCAGCGCCGCCAGCGCTTTCTGCACGCCCTCCTTCTGCAGGTGCTCGCTGGCTTCCTCGAAGGGCTCCAGCACGGCGTCGTCGGCGACGAAGTCGCCGAGCTCCGATTCGTCCTCGTCGCCGACCGGTTTCTCCAGCGAGACCGGCAGCTGGGCGACGCGCAGGATGTCGCGGACGTCGGAGACAGGCCAGCGCAACTCCTCGGCGATCTCCGCCGGCTCCGGCTCGCGCCCCAGTTTCTGCACCAGCTGGCGTTCGACGTGGGCGACGCGGTTCAGCTTCTCGACCATGTGGACGGGGATGCGGATCGTCCGCGCCTTGTCGGCGATCGCCCGCGTCACCGCCTGGCGGATCCACCAGGTCGCGTAGGTGGAGAACTTGTAGCCGCGGCGGTAGTCGAACTTCTCCACCGCCCGGATCAGCCCCAGCGAGCCCTCCTGGATCAGGTCGAGGAAGCTCAGCCCGCGCCCCAGATAGCCTTTCGCGATCGAGACGACGAGGCGCAGGTTGGCCTCGACCATCTGCCGCTTGGCGAGCATGTCGCCGCGCTCGATCCTCTTCGCCAGTTCGACCTCCTGCGCCGCGGTCAGCAGCTCGACCTGGCCGATCGCGCGCAGGTAGAGCCGCAGCGAGTCGAGGCTCGGCTCGACGGTCAGGTCGAGCTCTTCTTTCTTCGCCGCGCCGGCGCTCTCGCCGCTCCGCTGCGCTTTGTATGCGCTGACGCCGTCCTCGGCGATCACGTCGATCCCGTGCTCGACCAGATGGGCGTGGAGCTGGGTCACCTGTTCCTTGGTGATCTCCACCTCCTCGAGTGTCGAGGTGATCTGCTCGAAGGTCAGGTAGCCGCGCTCGCGGCCCTGGGTGATCAGCCCCTGGAGCTCCTCGATCTCGCCAATCGGGCTCTGCTCCTGATCGCGATCGATCACGTCAGCCGTGGTCTCCAACGGTTCGATACTCACTGCTTGGCCGCTTCCTCTCCCCAATCTCCCGCTGGCCGGCCCTGATGCTCCGGCCGCGCCGGATTATAGGCGGAAAAATCTCTCCAACGCCCGAAGAGCCGGTCGCTTACTATTCGTTAGCCGATGGCCAGTCAGTCGACCGCCACCCCAACCACCCCCGACGTCCAGGCTGGCCTTCCCGCCACCCAGGTGAGCCTCTCACGGGTCGGCGTCACCGGGGTCGAGAAGGTGATCCGGGTCATGACCGACGGTGTCGAGAACCTCTTCTACGCCGTTTTCGAGTGCTTCGTCGACCTCAACCCGCAGCAGGCCGGGGTCCACATGTCGCGCTTCGAGGAGATAGTCGGCGAGGCGATCGACGAGGTGGTCCTCGGCGAGGCCTTCAAAGCCGAGGTGCTGGCCGCCCACGTCGCCGAGAGGGTGCGCGACCGGCAGGGAGGCGAGCGGGCCGAGGTCTCGATCACGGCGCGCTACCCGGAGACCGTGCAGACGCCGGAGACCGGCAAGAGCACCCAGGAGATCTACGTCCTCTACGGCACCGCCGTCGCCTCGGCGCGCGGGACCCGCACGCTGACGGGGGTCGAGGCCCAGGGGATGACCGCCTGCCCCTGCGCCCAGGAGATGGTCGCGGGCCTCGCCCGCGAACGGCTGGCCGCCGACGGCTTCGGCGCCGAGGAGATCGAGCGGATCGTCGATCTGGTCCCGATCGCGACCCACAACCAGCGCGGCGTCGGCACCCTCCATGTCGGCTGCCCCGAGGGCGGGCCGGCCTGGATCGAGGCGCCCGAGCTGCTGCGGATCGTCGAGAGCTCGATGAGCTCGGAGATCTACGAGCTGATGAAGCGCTCCGACGAGATGTCGGTCGTCGTCAAGGCTCACGAGAATCCCCGCTTCGTCGAGGACTGCGTCCGCGAGATGGTCCGCCAGGTGGTCGAGGGCTATCCCGACCTTCCCGAGCAGACCTTCGTCATGGCCCGCCAGGAGAACCTCGAGACGATCCACCGCCACAACGTCGTCGCCGAGCGCTACGGCACCCTCGGCGATTTGCGGGCCGAGCTGGCCAGCAGCGAGCACCAGGCGCATCACGTGACGATGCGTGAGTGGCTCGAGGCCCCAGCTTCTTAAGTAGGAGGGGCGGGGTGCCCCAGGTCACGAGAGCTTTTTGGGAAAGCTCTTTCGGGTTCCGTGGTTCCTTTCGGACGCCTGGCGACCGAAAGGAACCGCACAACTGTCGAGCTGGAAGTCCTGTCGAGGAGAGGTCGGTGGGGGTCCCTGGGTACTCAGCATGGAGCCGCGCCAAGGCGGC